>Ga0209571_1000314_pt1 | contig 68335 bp, 62 predicted proteins | sample EBPBio102011_DNA_FD_185866 | JGI IMG/M metagenome (GOLD analysis project Ga0209571, IMG submission 185866) | Wastewater treatment Type I Accumulibacter community from EBPR Bioreactor in Madison, WI, USA - Reactor 1_1/10/2011_ DNA (SPAdes)... | ecosystem: Engineered > Bioreactor > EBPR >... | reverse complement strand
GGTCTGTCGTGGCAGATCACGCCGCGCGTCCTGACCGAGGCAATGGCCAAGGGCGGGGTTGTGGCGAAGCGCGCGTTCGAGGCGATGATGGAGATGCGGCAGATTGAAGTCGCCGCGATCGAGGCGGCGGTGCGCGGGTGAGAATCGCATCTTCAAGCTGGCGGCCGTTAAGCATTCATCCAACCTGCATTCGATTCTCACCCAGACCAGCCGGCCCTACCGGGTCGGAACCGGCTTGTCCGAGGAGTAGTCGTAGAAGCCACGGCCGGTTTTGCGGCCGAGCCAGCCGGCTTCGACGTACTTCACCAGCAGCGGACACGGGCGGTACTTCGAGTCCGAGAGGCCGTCGTGCAGCGTGTGCATGACGCCGAGACAGGTGTCGAGCCCAATGAAGTCGGCCAGCTCCAGCGGCCCCATCGGATGGTGGGTGCCGAGCCGCATCGCGGTGTCGATGCTCTCCACCGAGCCCACTCCCTCGTAGAGGGTGTAGATGGCCTCGTTGATCATCGGCATCAGGATGCGGTTGACGACGAAGGCGGGGAAGTCCTCGGCGCTGATCGGAATCTTGCCGAGCTGGTTGGCGAAGTCATGCAGCTCGCGGTAGGTGGCTTCATCGGTGGCAATGCCGCGGATCAGTTCGACCAGCTCCATCTTCGGAACCGGGTTCATGAAGTGCGTGCCGAGGAAGCGGCCCGGCCGGTCGGTCATCGCGGCAAGGCGGGTGATCGACAGAGTCGAGGTGTTGGTGCCGATGATCGCGTCCTCTGGCAGCACCGGGCACAGGCTCTTGAGAATCGTCTTCTTGACCGCTTCGTCCTCGACCGCCGCCTCGATGACAATGTGGGCGTCGCGGAAGCCCTCGTAGTCGGTGCCTGTAGTGACGCGCGCTCGCGTCTGCTCCGCGTGCTGCGGGCTCAGCTTTCCCCGCTCCACCTTCCTCGCTAGGTTCTCTTCCACGATTTGCAGGGCGGCGGCCAGCTTCTCGGCATCGATGTCCATGAAGTAGACATCGAAGCCCGCCTCTGCGCACACCTCGACGATCCCCGCACCCATCTGGCCGGCGCCGATGACGCCGATCTTATTGCGTCCCATGCCCCGGCTCCGCACCTGTCTCCCAGTCCGCCTGCAGCCCGCAGGCGCTATTTATGCAACTCTGCCGCAAGTTCCGGCAACGCCTGGAACAGATCGGCGACCAGCCCGTAGTCGGCGACCTGAAAGATCGGCGCCTCTTCATCCTTGTTGATGGCGACGATGATCTTCGAATCCTTCATGCCGGCCAGATGCTGGATCGCGCCAGAGATCCCGACCGCGATGTAGAGCTCCGGCGCCACCACCTTGCCGGTCTGGCCCACCTGGTAGTCGTTGGGAACGAAGCCGGCATCGACCGCGGCGCGCGACGCGCCGACCGCAGCGCCCAGCCTGTCGGCCACGTCCTCCAGCAGCCTGAAGTTCTCGCCGTTGCCCATGCCGCGGCCGCCGGCAATGACCACGCGCGCCGCCGTCAGCTCGGGACGCTCGCTCTTGGTCAGCTCCTGGCCGGTGACCCGCGCCAGCCCAGCGTCGGCGCCGGGATCGATATCCTCGATGGGCGCTGACCCACCCTCGGCGGCGACCGCGTCGAAGGCCGTGGTCCGCACGGTGATCACCTTGATTTTGTCGCTGCTCTGCACCGTCGCCAGCGCGTTGCCGGCGTAGATCGGCCGGACGAACGTGTCGGCATCGACGACTGCGCTCACGTCCGAGAGCATCGAGACGTCGAGGAGAGCGGCCACGCGCGGCATGACGTTCTTGCCGGTGGTCAGCGCCGCCGCCAAGAGGTGGGAATACCCGCCGGCCAGCCCGGCCAGCAGCGGCGCCAGCGCTTCGGCAAGAGGATGTTCGTGGAACGGCGCGTCGGCGACCAGCACCTTGACGACGCCGGGAATCTTCGCCGCCGCTTCCGCCGCCGCCCGGCAGCCGGAGCCCGCGACCAGCAGGACCGGCTCGCCCAGCGCCTGAGCGCAGGCGACGGTGTTGAGGGTGGCCGGCTTGAGGCCGTGATTGTCGTGTTCGGCCAGGACAAGAACGCTCATCAGATGACCTTCGCCTCGTTGCGCAGTTTCTGGACCAGCTCGACCACGCTGCCCACCTTGACGCCGCCCTTACGCTTCGGCGGCTCCTCGACCTTCAGGGTTTTCAGCCGCGGGGCGATGTCGATGCCGGCGTCGGCGGCCTTGATCGTCTCGATCGGCTTCTTCTTCGCCTTCATGATGTTCGGCAGGCTGGCGTAGCGCGGCGTGTTCAGGCGCAGATCGACCGAGATGACCGCCGGCAGCTTGAGCTCGATCGACTCCAGCCCGCCGTCCACCTCACGGACGATGGTCGCACCATCGTCGCCTACGGTGACCTTGGAGGCGAACGTCGCCTGCGCCCACCCCAGCAGGCCGGCCAGCATCTGTGCGGTCTGGTTGGAGTCATCGTCGATCGCCTGCTTGCCGAGCAGGACGAGCGCCGGCTGCTCCTTTTCGACCGTCATCTTCAGCAGCTTCGCCACAGCCAGCGGTTGCAGCTCCTCTGCGCTCTCGACAAGGATGCCGCGGTCGGCACCGATGGCGAGCGCCGTGCGCAGCGTCTCCTGCGCCTGTGGCGGACCCATCGAGATGGCGATGATCTCCGTGGCCTTTCCGGCCTCCTTGAGACGCATCGCCTCTTCGACGGCGATCTCGTCGAACGGGTTCATCGACATCTTGACGTTGGCCGTCTCGACTCCGGTGTTGTCGGCCTTGACCCGGACCTTGACGTTGTAATCGACCACACGCTTGACGCAGACGAGGACTTTCATGGACGGACCCGCGCCCCCTTCGCTGTTGTTTTCTGACGCTTCGGAAGCACTGCCCGCGGCAACCGGCGGCGCGCCGGTCTGCTCCCGCATCCCGGCTTGCACACTAAGGGCGTGCCTATGCAACGTCAAGGTTGCGGCGGCGCTCTGGCATTGCTGCTAGGCTGCCGAAATGATGACGACAAAGGTTGCCCGGCTGGAGCAGGCTATTTCGGTCGCGACGGCAGCGCCGGAAGCTGGCGGAGAGGCCGAGTGGCTGACCAGCCGCGCCCGGATCGACTACGAGCTGGCGATGCGGTTCATGCAGCAGCGGGTGGAAGCGATCGCCGCGGGGCGCGCGGCCGACGCGGTCTGGCTGCTGGAACACCCGCCGATCTACACCTGCGGCACCAGCGCGCGGGACGACGAGCTGCTCGATGGCGTGCGCTTTCCTGTCTACCGCACCGGCCGCGGCGGGCGGATCACCTATCATGGCCCCGGCCAGCGGGTCGGCTACGTGATGCTCGACCTGCGCCGGCGCGGGGCGGACGTGCGCGCCTTCGTCTGCCGGCTGGAGGGCTGGCTGATCGCCGCCCTCGCCGACCTGGGCGTGGCAGCGCGACGCAGCGAGGGCAAGATCGGCATCTGGGTGGATCTGCCGGACGGCCGGGAGGCGAAGATTGCCGCGATCGGCGTACGCATCCGGCGCTGGGTGAGCTTCCACGGCTTCGCCCTCAACGTCGCTCCCGACCTGTCCCACTTCGCCGGCATCGTCCCCTGCGGCCTCGCCGGCAGCGCCGTCACCTCGCTCCAGGCGTTGGGCGCGCCCGCGACGATGGCGGACGCAGACGCGGCGCTGCGGGGGACGTTCGGGGAGGCATTTCCGGCCTCAAGCGGCCGCCCAGTCTCGTAGGGTGCAGCGAGCGAAACGACCTGCACCATGGGCGAAGCCACGGGCACTACCGGCCGCCGAAGCCGCCATCCGGTGCAATTCGCTGCGCTCATTGGCACCCTACGCGCTGTGGCGCTTCCCCGCATCCGCAGAGCATCATCTCAGCGCGTACTTGGCGACGTATCCGTCGTAATCACCACGACCGGGCCTGTGGATCGAGCCGCTGATAAAAAGATGACCCGCCGCGTCGGCTGCCGGCTTTAGGGGCCAGCCGACGGAAGTGCCCGGTAGTTTCATTGTCCACTGAAGGGCACCGGCGGCCGTGTAGGACAAAGCAAACTCTCCACCGGGCGCCGTAGCGGTGATGACGACGTTTCCGGCCGAGTCGATCGCGACCCCGTAATCGGTATAGCCGAACTGGCGCTGCCACTGCTTGGCGCCGTCGTCCGAAAATGCTGCCAGGTATCCCTGCACGGCCTTGGTCGGGTCGGGTGTTTGCGCGCCGCCGACGAAGATTCTGCCCGCGTCGTCGATCGCAACGCCGATTGCCACGTCATCGCCTCGGGTTCCCGACTGCTCGATCCATCGCAGCGTGCCGTCCGCCGTGTAGGCGGCGACGAAGGGGTCAGATTCGAACGTGCCGGTGGTTCCGCCCAGTTCGCCGTATGCAAAACCGACGACGACGATGTTGCCAGCCGCGTCGGTCGCAACGCCCGCTGCTTGGTCGACACCTGCTGAACGCAAGCTGCGCCGCCATTGCTCCTGTCCGTCCGGCCCGTACTTGATGACAAGCGCATCAACGGTGTCTCCAGTAGAGCCCACTGCGATGATGTTTCCGGCCCTGTCGGTTGCGACGGCGTCGAGGCGCACATGGTCCGCCGGTTTGTATCGGCGTTGCCACAGGATTTTCCCATCGGCTGCGTACTTCACGACGAAGCCCTGCGTCTCCACGCCCACGGTGTTGCCGACAGCGATGACGTTGTCGGTCACGTCTGCCGCCACTCCGTAAACCGCATCGTCGCGTGCGGATGCCGGCTGGCGTCGCCATTGCAACCTGCCACTGGGCGAATACTTGACGACGAAACCGTCGCCGCCTCCTGCGTTGCGTCTTCCCATTGAGCCGGAAGTCGTGCCACCGACGATGATGCCACCCTCGCTATCGACGGCGACCGCCGTACCGTTGTCGGTTTCCACCGAGCCCGGGAAGCGCTGCCACAGCAGCGTCGGCGCCGGATCGGCGTGCCCGGGGGTCAAGGAGAGCATCGCAAGAATGGCGCCGGCCGCAAAAGACAGGGCATGCCGGGCGCACCCCAAAAAAAGAGGACGCGAGGAATTGGTCATAGCCACCCCCACAAAGCGACGATTACAACCCAATGATAGCACGAAAGGCGGCAGGCGGCCACTTACGCCAAAGCGGGAGAGGCGGCCGTTCGCAGGGATGGGGGGCGTCGCGCTCAGGCCCTACGCCGGAGCTTACCGGTTGCCGCCGGGGACCCAGAGGACGTCGCGCTGGCCCTTCTCGTTCTCGAAGCGGGCGAGGACGAACAGGTGATCGGAGAGGCGGTTGATATAGCGGATGGCCGCCGGGTTGACCGGTTCGTGCTCGGCCAATTCGCACATCAGGCGCTCGGCGCGCCGGACGACGGTGCGGCCAAAATGCAGGTACGCGGACGTCGGCGAGCCGCCCGGCAGGATGAACGAGCTCAGCGGCTGCAGCTCGGCATTCATCGCGTCGATCTCCTGCTCCAGCCGCTCCACCTGGGCATCGATGATGCGCAGCGCGCCTTCCGCCTTGCGGCCGTCCTCGGGCGTGCAGAGGTCGGCGCCGAGGTCGAACAGATCGTTCTGGATGCGAGCCAGCATGGCGTCGGCGCTGCCTTGCGCGTGCAGCCGCGCCACGCCGATGGCGCCGTTGGTCTCGTCCACCGTACCGTAGGCCTCTACGCGCAGCGCCTGTTTCTTCACCCGCGAGCCATCGCCAAGCGACGTTTCGCCGCGGTCACCACCCCGGGTGTAGATCCGCGTCAGTGTTACCATCCGACGGCTCCTTCGCTGTTGGCCCTTAGGCGCTGGCTGTCCCGGCGCTGGCGCGGCAGGCGGTAACGGGATCAGACCATGGACAGCAGCACGATCGCACCGAACAGCGCCACCGCCACCGCCTGGCAGGCGACGCGGGCGGTCATCAGCGTGGTGGCGTACTTCTGGCTGTTCTTGCCGCCAAAGGCGAACGTAATCACGCCGGCGAAGAGAACGCCCAGCGTCGCCAGCATGGCGATGCCGAGCAAGACGGGAAGAATGGTTTCCATGCTTCTGATATAGCGCCTGCGCCGAGCCGGGTCATCCCGAAAACGCTCGTCCGCCTCCGCCCAGGGCGCGCCACCGGCCAAAGCGCGGAGGGCACTGGCCCGTCCGCTACAGGCGGGCCTTTACGCCCAGGGAGGCGAGGAAGTTCTCCGATGAGCCGGCCCGCAGCAGGTTGATGGCGCAGCCGAGTTCCCGATCGCCGGCCTCGCCGATAGCGGGGCAGGCGTTGACGTCGACGGTGCCCTGGGAATTATGCTTTGCCTCTCCCTGCGCCGGCAGTGCCCCCGGCAGGTCGACCTCGTGAGCCGAGTCCGAGCCTTCATCCGCACCCATGATGGCAATGTCGGGGATGACGCCGCGCGCCTGGATCGCCTCGCCGGACGGCGTGTAGTAAAGCGCCGTGGTGAGCTTGAGAGCGCCTTCCACCGGCAGCCGCATCACCGTCTGCACCGAGCCCTTGCCGAACGAGCGGGTGCCGATCAGCGTGGCGCGCTGGTGGTCCTGCAGGGCGCCCGCGACGATCTCCGAAGCAGAAGCAGAGCCGGCGTTGATCAGCACGACGATCGGCAGCCCATCAAGCAGATCACCGCGCTCTGCCCGGAAGGTGCGGTCCGATCCCAGCTCGCGGCCGCGGATGCTGACGATGGTGCCGGAATTCAGGAACTCGTCCGAAACGGCCAGCGACTGGTCGAGCAGACCGCCCGGGTTATTGCGCAGGTCGATCACCAGCCCCTGCAGCTTGCCGTTGGTGTTCCGCTTCATCTCGGCGATCGCCTGCTCCACGCCGTCGGCGACCTTTTCGTTGAAGCTGACCACGCGCAGGTAGCCGACGTTGCCTTCCAGGCGCCAGCGCAGTGGCTCGATGGTGATAATCGCCCGGGTAATCGCCACGTCGAACGGCGGGTTCTGATCCCGCTGGATGCCCAGACGGATACGGCTTCCCGGTTCGCCGCGCATCGCGTTCACCGCGTCGCGCAGGCTCATCCCCTCCACCGATTTCCCGTCGATGGCTGAAATCACATCTCCCGGCTTGATGCCGGCCCGGTCGGCGGGCGTCCCCTCGATCGGCGAAATGACCTTGATCCGGCCCTCCTCCTGGGTCACCTGGATGCCGAGCCCGCCGAACTCGCCCGACGTCACCATCTCGGATTCCCGCAACTCCTCGGGATTGAGGTAGGCGGAATGCGGATCGAGAGCCGCCGTCATGGCGTCGAGGGCCGCCTCGACGACGGCGGTGGACGACATCGTGCCGGGCGCCATGTTCTTATCACGAACGCCGTCGATGGCGGCATCGATGAGGCGGCGTTCCGGAACATCGTCCACATAGGTCGCCCGAATTCGCTTGTAGGCGTCGCGGAAGTGCTTGAGCTGGCGTGTATTCCCGGGATCGTTGGCGTAGGTGGCGAAAATCGCGTTGAACCGGGCGAGTTCGTCGCCGGACGCGCTGTCGCTCCAGCGATGCGCATCGGACGTTCCCACCTGGGCGTATTGCAGGCCGCTGCCGGCGGTTCCGGCACAACCGTTCAGGACGGGCGAAAAGCCGAACGCCGCCGCTGCCAGCACCGCCACCACGACGATCGTCCGCAGGTTTCCTGAAAGCCTCACCCAGCGCTCCATCCGCACCACATTGGACACGGGTCCAGCCTCGCCGCGAGGCAGCCGGGCCGGATAGCGCCGGCCGTTCGCCCGGTTATCCCGGCCCCCGGTTCTCGCAAAGTATATGGTTCACCGCGCATCTTGTACAATTGGGCAGGAGGCGTCGGTGATGATCAACACGCACCCAAGAAGGGCCCTGATGCGAACAAGGACGCACGCCGTCATGCCACTCCCCTGTCCGGCAGGGCGGCCGGCGACCAGGACGACGGCGACGCCGCCGATAGGGCAAAGGCGCACCACAGGGCTAGGGTAAACAGGATCAATGCGCTCGCCTGGTGAAGCGCCGCCAGCGGCAGGGCGACGAAGCTCAGCAGGGTTGCTACGCCGAGGGCGAACTGCACCACAACCCAGGCGGCCAGCAGATTGGTGGCACGTCGCGACGACGCCGGCAACGCAATGCCGCGAAGCGACAGACGGAAGGCGAGGACGGCGCCGAGCGTCGTCATTGCCAGGAGACGATGCATGAACTGCACTGTCGCGACATCCTCGAACAGCGACCGCCACCAGGGTGACAGGCCGAAGGCTTCGGCGGGAATCAGCTCTCCGTCCATCAGCGGGAAGGTGTTGTAGGCATAGCCGGCGTCGAGACCTGCGACGAAGCCGCCGGACAGCATGGTGAGAAACACCAGGCCTGCGAGCGCCCGCGCCCGGTTGGCGACCCGGGACGACACCGGAGACGTGGACGGCGCGGGGCCCGCCAGCAGGCCCATCGCCACCCACAGGATAGCACTGTAGATGACCAATGCCATGCCCAAGTGGGCGACCAGGCGGTATTGGCTGACATCGGGCCGGTCGATCATTCCGCTCTTGACCATGAACCAGCCGACCGCTCCCTGCAGCCCGCCGAGCAGGAAAATGCCGACGAGCTTCCAGGCCAGCGCACGGTCGATCCAGCGCCGCACGATGAAGACGATCAGCGGCAGGGCGAAGGCGACGCCGATCAACCGACCCCACAGCCGGTGGACGTATTCCAGCCAGTAGATGTCCTGGAACTGAGCGAGCGTCATCCCGGCATTGACCTTCTGGTATTCCGGGAAGGCGCGATAGGCGGCGAAAGCCTCTTCCCACGCCGCGTGCGACAGAGGCGGCAGCCAGCCGGTGACCGGCCGCCATTCAACCATCGACAGGCCCGAGTCGGTCAGCCGGGTCAGCCCGCCCAACACCACCATCACCACGACCATGCCGCCCATCAGGAGCAGCCAGAAACCGATCAGCCGCTGGCGTCGCCGTCCTTTCGTTCCTGTCTCGCTGGCCACCCGCTTTGTCCCGCTCCGCGCAACTGGGATAACCCGGCGGCGGTATGTTGGTCGTGCAGTATTGCTGCACCGTAACGGAAATCCAAGTGTCTCCTGCCATCGCGTGACGCGATCGCGCACCCGCCCTTGCCGAGCCGGTGTGCTTGGGTTACGAGACTGACGTAGCAAAAAGGGCACTCGCCGACGGCGACCCCACCACGGAGCGCGGTCACTGGGCGAAACGGTGCATCCGGTCCATCTCGTCGGCGCCGGCCCGGGCGATCCGGATCTGCTGACGCTCAAGGCGCTGCGCGTTCTGCAGGCGGCCGAGGTGGTCGTCTATGACAAGCTGGTCTCCGAAGCCATCCTGACTCTGATTCCGACCGGAGCGACGCGGATCTTCGCCGGCAAGGTCGCACGCAACCACCATATGCCGCAGACGGAGATCAACGCGCTGCTGGTCAGCCTCGCGCGCAGCGGCCGCCGGGTGGTGCGGCTGAAGGGCGGCGATCCGTTCCTGTTCGGCCGCGGCGGAGAAGAAGCCGCCGCGCTGGCCCGCAGCGGCCTTGCCTTTGTCATCGTGCCGGGGGTGACGTCGGCCTCCGGCTGCACCGCTTACGCGGGCATTCCGCTGACCCATCGCGGCCTTGCCCACGGCGTCCGCTTCGTCACCGGCCACACCCAGGAGGAGGACGGCGGCCTCGACCTCAACTGGGCGAGCCTCGCCGATCCGGACACGACCCTGGTCGTCTACATGGGGCGGATCAACGTCGGGCTGATCGCCGAGCGGCTGATCGCCCACGGCCTTGCGGCCGAGACACCGGCGGCCGCGATCATCGACGGCACCCGGCCCGAGCAGCAGACGATCGTATCGACGCTGGGCGCGTTGCCCGCCCGCATCGAAGCACTCGGCCGGGCCGCGCCGACGCTGCTGGTGATCGGCAGAGTGGTGGCGCTGGCCGAAACGCTGGCCTGGCTCCATCCCGGCGAACAGGAGGACGGCAGCCGGGGAATCGGCTAGGGACCGCCGAGGCTGCCGCGGCGGGCCAGCACGATTCCGGCGAGAATGACGGCAGCGCCCGCCGCCTGCCACGGGCCGATCGGCTCGGCCAGCAGGATCCAGGCGAGGACCGCCGCCAGCGCCGGCTGCAACAGCAGGCCCACCGAAGAGAACGCTGCCGGCAAGTGCGCCAGCGCGTACGCGATCAGGCTCTGGCCCAGGGCGTGGCTGAACACGCCCAGAGCGAGCAGCACCGCCCAGCCGCGGGCGGTGTGTGCGATCAGGCTTTCGCCCGAGACCAGCGCCACCGGCAGCAGCGCGGCACAGGTGACCAGACCGCTCCAGGCCATGATCCGCGCCGTGCCGTGCCGGGCGCGCAGCCGGCCGACCGAGACGATATAGCCGGCGTAGAACACCGCCGTCGCCAGCGCCAGCGTGTCGCCCAGCAGATGGCGCGGGCCGAGATCAAGGCTTTCGCCCATCAGGATCACCGCGCCGGCGATGGCGATGGCCATGCCGATGAGGAACAACCGGGAGAATCGCTCGCCGAACAGCAGAAAGCCTGCCAGCGTGACGAACACCGGAGCGAAGTTCGGCAGCAGCGTGGCGTTGGCGACCGACGTGAGCCGCAGCGACCAGTGCCACACGGCAAGGTCGCCGGCAAAGAACAGGCCGGCAAGCACGAACCCGGCCCGGTCGCCGGGCGGCATCCGGGGTTCGGCCGAGGCCAACCGGCGCCGCTCCAGCCCGTACCACAGCCACAGCGCCGGCAGCGAGAAAGCCAGCCGCCAGAATGCCGTTGCCGTCGGTCCCAATTCGCTCAGACGGACGAAGATCGGCGCAAACGCGATGGCGGCGGCCCCGAGCAGCAGGGCAGCGACGGCCCTCCGGCCGGCGGGAGGTGAAACGGCGCAGCCGCCGAGGGTGCTTCGCAGGAGGGACATGCGCGGGTAGTATAGCGGTTGCGCAGCCGGCGCCAGCGTCCGGACCGGCTGTATGATCCGACGGAGGTCAGCGACCCATGCGGGCAGGATGACGACCCCCTTCCGGTTGCGGCCGATCCCGGACTCACCGGCGTCGGCGCTGCTCGGGCCGGACGATCCGCCGGCGTTCACGGTTCTCAATCCCGAGGCGCTGCGACCGATCCTGCTGGTCTGCGATCACGCCAGCCGAGCCGTGCCGCGGGCGCTGGGATCGCTGGGGCTGGATGACGCCGCGCTGTCCCGGCACATCGCCTGGGACATCGGCGCGGCTGAACTCACCCGGCGGCTGGCCGACCGGCTGGGCGCGCCCGCGGTGCTGGCCGGCTATTCCCGCCTCGTCATCGACGTCAACCGGCAACCGGGCGATCCGCAGTCGATTCTCGCGGTCAGCGATGGCGTCGTCATTCCCGGCAACACCGCGCTGTCCGATGCCGCGCAGGAGGCGCGCGCCGAGACCTTCCACTGGCCCTACCATCATGCGGTCGACCAGGCGTTTGCGCGGCTCCGACGCGCCGGCCCGGAGCCGCTGTTCTTCTCGGTGCACACGTTCACGCCGTCGCTCGGCGGCACTGACCGCCTCTGGGATCTGGGCGTCCTGTGGAACCGCGATCCGCGCATCGCCGTGCCGCTCATCGAAATCCTGCGGGAGACGGCGGGACTGCACGTCGGCGACAACGAGCCTTACTCCGGGAAGGACATCGCCTATACGCTGAACCTGCACGCCGGTGCCGCCGGCCTCGCTCACTGCGCCATCGAGGTGCGGCAGGATCATTGCGAAACCGGGTTTAGCTTGCAGCGCTTCGCCGACCTGCTGGCGGGCGCCCTTGAGCGCATCCTGGCGACGCCGAACGTCCATCGCGTCGAGCAATTCTGAGGGCACGGCAACGATGTCGAACTCCACGCCTCCCGCACTCACCCTTGGCATCGAGGAGGAATACCTGCTGGTGGACCGCTTCAGCCGCTCGGTGGTCAGCGAGCCGCCGGCCGAGGTGCTGGAGCAGTGCCGGGAACGGACGAACGACCTGGTCCGCCCCGAATTTCTCGTCTCGCAGATCGAGGTTGGCACGCCCGTGTGCCGCGACATCAAGCAGGCGCGCGCCGAACTCGCCCGGCTGCGAGCCACCGTCGCCGATGTGGCGGCAGCGCACGGACTGGCGCCGATCGCGGCCTCGACCCATCCGTTCTCGGAATGGAAGGAGCAGAAGCATACCGACCGTCAGCGCTACCACACGCTTGCCCGCGACATGCAGGCGGTGGCGCGGCGGCTGCTGATCTGCGGCATGCACGTGCACGTCGGCATCGACGACCAGGAGCTGCGCATCGATCTGATGAACCAGGCCAGCTATTTCCTGCCGCACCTGCTGATGCTGTCCACTTCGTCCCCGTTCTGGCGGGGCGAGGATTCGGGCCTGAAATCGTACCGGGTGAGCGTCTTCGACGAGCTGCCGCGCACCGGGCTGCCGTCGCGCTTCGACTCGTGGAGCGAATACCAGCGGCACGTGGATGTGCTGGTCGGCGCCGGCCTGATCGAGGACGCCTCGATGATCTGGTGGGACCTCCGGCCCTCGGTCCGGTTTCCGACGCTGGAGATGCGGATCACCGACGTCTGCCCGTTTCTCGATGATGCGGTCGCCATCGCCGCCCTCTATCAATGCGTGATCCGCATGCTGTGGCGGTTGCGCCGGAGCAATCAGCGCTGGCGCATCTACAGTCCCATGCTGATCGAAGAAAACCGCTGGCGGGCAAAGCGCTATGGCATCGACGAAGGCCTCGTCGATTTCGGTAGAGGCGAGGTCGTCGACTGCCTTGCGCTGCTCGACGAACTGATCGAGCTCATCGCGGAGGACGCATCGGCTCTTGATTGTGAGGACGAAATCCTGCATTGCCGGACGATCATCGCGAGGGGAACAAGCGCCCACCGGCAGCTCGCGACCTACACCGCGGCGCTGGCCGCGGGATCGTCGGCGGAGCAGGCGGCTCACGGCGTGGTCGATATGCTGATCGCGGAAACGGTGCGCGACCTCTAGCAACCGAGGCCCTTGTAGCACCCGAGGGCTGGCGAGATCTGGGAGGCAGCTTATGTTCGTTTCGGATATCCTGAAGAGTAAAGGCTCCAGCATCTGCTCGGTAACGTCGGAGCAGCCGGTGGGCGAGGCGCTGGCGATCATGACCCAGCATCGTATCGGCGCCGTCCTCGTCGTCGATGCCGGCGGCGGCATCGCCGGCATCCTGTCCGAGCGCGACCTGGTCCGCGCCATGGCGAAGAACGGCAAGGCGGTGTTCGACAGGCGGGTCGGCGAGCTGATGACGACGCCGGTGATCACGTGTTCGCCGAAGGACCCGGTGGGGGCGATCGAGGGCATGATGACGGCGCAGCGCTTTCGCCACGTCCCCGTCGTCGAGGACGGCAAGCTGGTCGGCATCGTCTCGATCGGCGACGTGGTCAAGCACCGCATCGAAGAAGCCGAAGCCGAGGTGGACGCGCTTCGGCGCTACATCGCGCTGTAGGGGGCGCCTCCGCGCGTAGGGTGCCAATGAGCGCAAGCGAATTGCACCGTCTTCCTGCAAGCAACCGGTCAGAGCGCGGGGATTAAGAGGGTGCGTATCGCTGCGCTCGACGCACCCTACGATCCGGGTGCCTGTCGCGGCGCTGCGGCGAGGCGCGGGGCTGTAGCGGTCTGGAGTTCGTCGCGGCGATAGGGGAAGGCAAGGGCGCCCGCGAAGGTCACCGCCCCGAATACGGCCAGCACCACGAACAGCAGGTGGAAGCCGCCCCGGTCGTGGGTGGCCGCCACCAGCGGCACCGCACAGGCGCTGACGCCGAAGGACAGGAGATAGCGCACGGCATAGACCCGTGCCCGCCAGTCGGCCGCGGCGTAGCGTGCGACCATGCCGTCGTTGATCGTCACCTGCCCGAACATCACGAAGACCATGGCTGCCGCGACCGGCACCAGGACCCAGCCTTGCACGATCGCGGCGAGGCCGAGCAGCGGTGCCTGCCACAGGGCCAGCGGCAGGAAGCAGGCTTTCAGCGGATGGCGGTCGATCATCCGGCCGATGATGAGCTGGGACATGGCGCCGATGGCGTAGACCCCGAACACCAGCAAGCCGACGCTGAAGGTGCCCGAAAGCCCGGAGAGCCGCTCGGCGAAAAGTTTGGGCAGCGCCAGCGTCACCGCGGTGAAGACGACGCCGCCCGACAGCGTCACCAGCGCCATCACCGCGAAGGCCCGCACGACGACGGGACGCGGGAAGGCAACATCCCGTGCGTGGCGCTCGACGCGCCGATTGCCTTCGTCCGGCACCAGGCGGAGATAGAGCAGACCCATCAGCACGACCGCCGCCCCCGGCAGCGCGAACGCCCAGCGCCAGCCGATCCATTGGGTGACGGCGCCGGTGAGCAGCGCGGCGGAGGCGACGCCCAGGTTGCCCCAGACGCCGTTCACGCCGATGGCGCGGCCGGGGAGTTCGGCATGGCTGACCAGCATCGCCGTGCCGACCGGATGATAGATCGAGGCAAACAGGCCGATCGCCGTCAGCCCTGCCGCCAACTGCCAGGCGGTCTCCGCCAGGCCGGTTGCGGCGGCGGCAAGGCCGATGCCGATGAAGTACAGCGCCATCATGTTGCGCCGGCTCCAGCGATCGCCCAACCAGCCCGCCGGAAGTGATCCCGCACCGAAGGCGATAAATCCGCCCAGCGAAAGCGCGATCAACTCGCCAAAAGGCCGGCCGAAGTCACTCTCCATGCCGAGCACGGCGGTCGGAAAGATCAGCATGAACCAATGAACGACGAAGTGCGCCGCATTGATGAAGCGGATGACGCGTCGATGCGCGGTCGGCATGGTCCTCTCTGCCACTCTCGCTGTCTTAGCATGCGTGCGGGCGGCCCGCCTGTCGCCCGGATCGCGCGCCGCCTTTGCTATCGCACTTCGAGCCTCGACGGCCAGTTTCAAGAGGGCGGGGGGAGATGCGACCTCAGCCCCACGGCGCCTTCCGCCGCGAATCGACGACAAATGACGACACCGTTCGTCAGAATGGGCGCGGAGGGTGCCGCCCGGGAGCCGATCTGAGCCGGAAAAAACTCCTAACTAATTGATATTTTTATGTTACGGCGGCAAACGCAGCCAATCTGTCGTTAAATGTCGTCATGTGTCGTCAAAACCGCCGCCGCCTCTCCGCACGACACCACCGCAAGCTCCAAGTCTTGCCACGCGACCACACCGTCCAACAATCCACCAACACAGGGGGAGACGCTGAATCCCCAGGAGGAGACGTCGCGGATCAGGTGTTCCCAGAAGCGCCGCTGCCACAGGTCGTATTCGCCGCGCCGATTGCGGACAATCGGGACGCCGCGACCGGCCAGCGCCCGGCTGAAGCGCGCCTGGATCGCGCGCCAACGGCCCGAATAATCGGCGTCGCCGGGCGGAAGCGTACAAATCGCATGCAGGTGATCGGGCAGGACGACAGCGGCTTCGATGCCGAAGCGGCGATCATGCCAAACGCTACGGACCACCGAGCGCAACAGATCGGCGCGGTCGATCAGAGTGCTTTTGCGCCGGTCCCGCAGGGTGACGGTGAAGAAGCAGGCGGCACCGGGGACGCGCGCGCGGCGATAGTTGACCATGCCACAGGGTGCCGCGGAGAGGTTGATCCCGGATTTCGCCTTCGCTGCATCCGGGCTACGCGTCCCGGCGCTCCCGAGGCTCCTCGTCCTGCGCGCGCTCAGTATCGCTTCGGAACGTACAATTCTTGCGGCAGGACCTTTCGTTCGTACTCGGGGTTGAAAACACGGTCGGGGAGGGTAATCCGGTCGTGGTCGACCTCCGCATAGGGGATCTGGTCGAGCAGGTGCTGGATGCAGTTCAGGCGGGCGCGCTTCTTGTCGGTGGCCTCGACGATGAACCACGGCGCCTCGGCAATGTTGGTGCGGGCGAAGGTGTCTTCCTTGGCCTTGGTGTAGGCTTCCCAGCGCACGCGCGACTGGAGGTCCATCGGGCTCAGCTTCCATTGCTTGAGCGGATCGTGGATGCGCATCAGGAAGCGGAGCTGCTGTTCCTCGTCGGTGATCGAGAACCAGTACTTGATCAGGCGGATCCCCGAGCGCACCAGCATGCGCTCGAACTCCGGCGTGTCCTTGAAGAACTGCTCGACCTGGTCTTCGCTGGCGAATCCCATCACCCGCTCGACGCCGGAGCGGTTGTACCAGGAGCGGTCGAACAGGACCATCTCGCCGCCGGACGGCAGATGCGGGACGTAGCGCTGGAAATACCATTGGGTCCGTTCGCGGTCGCTCGGCTTCGGCAACGCCACGACACGGCAGATGCGGGGATTGAGCCGCTGGGTGATGCGCTTGATGACACCGCCCTTGCCGGCCGCGTCGCGGCCCTCGAAGATCACCAGGATCTTTTCGCCCGTCGTCTCGACCCAGTCCTGCAGTTTGATCAGTTCCGCCTGCAGGGTCAGAATCGCCCTGAAATAGGTGGCGCGGTCCAGGGTCGGGGGGTGCTTTTGCTTGTAGATCCGGCGCAGCTCCATGGACAGGGCCGGTTCTGACAACTCCAGCTCGTAATCTTCGTCCAAGACATCTTCCAGCTCGGCTTCCAGCCAGTCCTTGATGTCTGCTTCCGTATCCATCCCATTGCTCCATTCCAATTGGAGGACCGATGGCGCCTCGGCGCCGAACCCATTGAGCGGCGAGCCTCGCTGGCCGGCGCAGCCGCATCCCTGGCCGCGCTGGAAAGTCCGCGTTCGTGCCGCACCCGAACGGGGCGGGTTCAATCGCTGAAGTCGGCTCGCTTGCCATCTCCAGTATAGCTGCCCGGCCATATCGGGTCTCGGCCATAACAGATCGAGGGGAAAACAGGCGGCCGCGGCGGATCCCGTCGGTACCGGCAGGGCGCACATCGCGACTCGCCCCGGTTGGCGATCACCCGGGGTGACGCCGGAGCGGCGTTGAGCGGAGTTGAGCGGCGTTGAGCGGTGCGGTCGGCGCGCTGCCGCCTTGCGGATGATTAATGCCCCAATGCGGGTATATATGCCGTAATTTCTCCTAAGAGTTCTTGGTACTGAGCCCTAAATATTTAACAGATGATCTGATTGACGTGATTAAGTCGAATGTCTATAATACAACCTAAGAGTACAATTTCCAAATAACGCGATGGGTTCTTTACAGGGAGTCTTGCGATGACTGCTGATAGCTCACGCTTGTCACGTTGCTGGGATTATTGGGTTAGGGACGGCTGGCATGCCGCACTGATCGCCACGGCCGCGGCGTTCGTCGGCCAGGGTTCGCCGGCTTTCGCTCAGGACGCCGGGGCGGAAACGGCCGCGGTAACCTTCGGCATGGTCCGGTCCGCGGGAGCGGTGGCGGCCAACTGCCTTGCCGGTGCCGGGGCAACGGTCACCATCACCAAGCTGGCCCAGGCCGAGCGCATGACCATCTCCGCCCGCGGCTTGCCGCCGGATACCGGCTTCGACGTCTTCGTCATCCAGAATCCGAACTTCCCATTTGGGATGTCGTGGTATCAGGGGGACCTGGAGAGCAACGGCGACGGCGACGCCACCGTCACGTTTATCGGCCGCTTCAACATCGAAACCTTCATCATTTCGCCCGGGCCGGTTCCGGTTGCCCGGCCCCATAGGGGAGCGCCGTTCCCGGACGCGACGAGCAACCCGACGACGGCTCCCGTCCACACGTATCACTTGGGGATTTGGTTCAATTCTCCGGCTGAGGCGGCGGCGGCGGGCTGCCCCGACACGGTCACCCCCTTCAACGGCGATCACAACGCCGGTATCCAGGCGCTTTCGACGCGCAGCTTCGGCACCGGTCAGTTTGGACCGCTGCTGCGGGTTCGCTGAAGCATCCGGGTCGAGCTGCTCCCGATCGGCTTGGCTCTTCTTGCAAGCCGATCGGCTTTCCCGGCCTCCGGACTGGTCGCGGGGAGGGAAATTCCCAGCGGCACTGTCGGAAAATTGGATCGTCGCCGCCGCGCTCTTGCAATCCGTTCGGCCGGCGCGTACTTCAGCCCGCAGGCTCGCGTCAGTCGCGGGTGGACAGCGGCTGGAGGTCGTGCGCAATGGGTTACAGGGTTGCGGTGGTGGGTGCCACGGGGAATGTCGGCCGCGAGATGCTGCAAACACTGGCCGATCGCGCCTTCCCGGTCAGCGACGTGGCGGCACTCGCCTCGGAGCGCTCGATCGGCTCGGAGGTCTCGTTCGGCGACGAGCGGACGCTGAAGGTGCAGAACCTCGCCACCTACGACTTCCGCGGCACCGACATCGTGCTGTCGTCGCCCGGCGCCAAGGTCTCGGCCGTCTATAGCCCGAAAGCCGCGGCGGCGGGCGCGGTGGTGATCGACAACACCTCGCACTTCCGCATGGAGCCGGACGTGCCGCTGGTCGTGCCGGAGGTCAATCCCGAGGCGATCGCCGGCTACACCAGGCGCGGGATCATCGCCAACCCGAACTGTTCCACCATTCAGATGGTCGTGGCGCTGAAGCCGCTGCATGACGCGGCGCGGATCCGGCGCGTGGTCGTCGCCACCTATCAATCGGTTTCGGGCGCCGGCAAGGACGCGATGGATGAACTGTTCAACCAGACCCGCGGCATCTACGTGAACGAGCCGGCGGAAAGCCACCGCCGCAAGTTCACCAAGCAGATCGCGTTCAACGTCATTCCCCACATCGACTCGTTCATGGACGACGGCGCCACCAAGGAAGAGTGGAAGATGGCGGTGGAGACCCGCAAGATCCTCGATCCGTCGATCCAGGTGCATGCCACCTGCGTGCGCGTGCCGGTCTTCGTCGGGCATGCCGAGTCCGTGAACGTCGAGTTCGAGCGACCGATCTCCGTGGAGGAGGCGCGTGCGGCGCTGGCCGCCGCTCGCGGTATCGTCGTCGTCGATTCCCGGTCCGACGAGGGCTATGTCACACCGCAGGAGTGCGCAGGAGAGGATGCGGTCTACGTCAGCCGCCTGCGCCGGGATCCGACGGTGGCGAACGGCCTCAGCTTCTGGTGCGTCGCCGACAACCTGCGCAAGGGTGCGGCGCTGAATGCGGTTCAGATCGCTGAAGAGCTGGCGCGCACGCACATGCGAAAGGCGGCGTAAGGCCGCCGCCCGGGCTTCGGCTCCCCCACGGTCCGTCCGCAGGCGGCCGGCGACGGCAGGCGGCGCTTAGCGCAGCCGCCGCAGCGAGACGGCGCGGGGGTTGGCGCGGACCATCGCGTCCTGGGTGGCCACCAGCCGCAGTTCCGCAGCGCTCCCTGTGCCCTGCAAGACGGCAAATGTCGCGGCGACGGCGCCGGTGAGACAGCCGGCAGGGGCCTCGCCGCGCAGGCGCCGCGCCAGGAATTGTGCCGCCAGCAGATCGCCCGCGCCGTGCGCGCTCCCGCCCAGGCGCGGCGTTGTGGCAAGCCAGGCGCAATCCTCTTCGGCCAGCAGCGTGTGGATGATCTCCGGGCTCTCGCCGACCGCCAGCGAGGAAACGAGAAGCGTCGAGGGGCCCGCCGTCCGCAGTCGGTCGGCCACGTGCAGCACCGACTCAAGCGTCGGCAGGGGCGTTGCGGCCAACATCTCCAGCTCGAAGTGGTTGGGCGTCAGGAGATCGGCGACGGCCAGCGCCTCGTCGCGGTAGAAGCCGACGAGCTCGGCGCTGACGTAAAGCCCGGTGTCGCGGTCACCCATCACCGGATCGCAACAGAAGAGCGCGTCTGGCCGGAGGGCCTTCAACGCCTGTGCGGTGCGCAGCGCGACCCGGCCGTTTTCCGCGGTGCCGAGGTAGCCGGACAGCACCGCCCGGCACTGGCGGAGAACGCCCCGATCGGTGATCCCGGCGACCAGCTCGGACAGTTCGTCCGCCGGCCGTACCCTGCCACGTGCCGGGCCGTGTCCGGGATGATGGCTGAGACACACGGTGTCCAGCGGCCAGGCCTCGATCCCCATCCGGCGCAGCGCGAATTCGGCAACGGAGTTGCCGACGTGGCCCCAGACGACGCGGGATTGAAAAGACAGGACCGCCACGCCGACCGCTTCGCTCATCTCTCGGAAATGCCCATCCTCAGCTTGCCACCACCGCCGTCCAGGGAGTACTTTTTTCCGCACCCGCGAAGACCAAGATGGGAAAGGGGGATAGGATGCCCAAGACCGCACGCCCGCGCCGCAGCGTTCTTTATATGCCGGGATCCAACGTCCGGGCGCTGGATAAAGCGCGGACCCTCCCCGCAGACGGTTTGATCCTCGATCTCGAGGACGCCGTTGCGCCCGATGCCAAGGAAACTGCGCGCAAACAGGTCTGCCAGGCGGTTAAGGACGGCGGCTACGGCATGCGCGAGCTGATCATTCGCGTCAATGGCCTCGCCTCTCCCTGGGGTTATGGGGATGTCGCCGAGGCGTCGCGCTCGGGCGCGGACGCCATCCTGCTGCCCAAGGTAGAGAGCGCCGATGCGGTCCGGCAGGTCGAGTCGATCATGCGCGCCAACGGCGCCCCGGACAGCATGGCGATCTGGGCGATGATGGAAACGCCGCGCGGCATCCTTGCCTGCGAGCAGATCGCGTCGGCGACGCCCCGCATTCAGGGCCTCGTGATGGGCACGTCGGACCTCGCCAAGGAGCTGGACTGCGCGCACACCCGCGACCGCCTGCCGTTCGTGACGTCGCTCGGCCTCTGCCTGCTGGCGGCCAGAGCCTGCGGGCTGGCCATCGTCGATGGCGTTTACCTGAATCTGAAAGATGACGCTGGCTTCGAGTTCGCGTGTCGCCAGGGCGCGGAGATGGGATTCGACGGCAAGACGCTGATTCATCCCAACCAGGTCGCGGTGTGCAACGAGGTGTTCAGCCCCCGTCCCGAGGACGTGGAGTGGTCGCGCCGGATCATCGTCGCGCACCGGGAAGCCGCAGCACGGGGCGAGGGCGTGGCCGTGGTCGATGGCAAGCTGATCGAAAACCTGCACGTGGAAACCGCCCATCGCGTGGTGAAGATGGCGGAGGCGATCGAACAAATGAAGGCGGCGGCGCCAGCCCCCGCAGCCTGATTCCCGCCGCCTGACCCCGACCCGACCCCGAAGGGTGTCTAACCGGCCAGCTTCCAGACACCCTTGAACGGAAGAAAAGTGCTTCGGTCGGGTTGCTCGACGCCGCCGCGATAGGTGTACGTCAGGTAGATGACGGCGTAGCCGTCCACCCGCTCGTCCTTGTCGATGCGGACGCCCAGCAGCGTGTCGTTGCGGGTGATGAGATCGCAGAAGTCTTTGACGTTGTACCCGATTTCGATCCAGGTGGTGCGCAGGCTGGGATGCAGCAGGGCGCCCACGTCGGAGTACCGTTTTTCGCTGCAGGCGGTGGCGATTTCCCTGGCGGTTTCGGCCGGACCTGGCGCTCCGGGCGGGACCGGGACCGTGGCGGGGTTGCGCGCGGGAGCCTCGTCGGCAGCATCCGGCGGCACCGCCGGATCAGCGAGCGCCGGCGTAAATCCGCCCAGAATACACGCGCTCGACACCAGCGAGCCCCCGACCACCTTCCGCCAGTCCCGCAGCCGCATTCGTGCAATCTCCCTGGAATGCGGTGCACTAGCATCCGCCCGCGCGGCCCGTCAAGCGGCCGCCCCAGGTACTCGCCCGGGTGCTCACCCGGCGGTCTCCCGGCGGTCTCCCCGGCGATCGGGGCGTGCGGACCGTCAACAAGGGGGCGGCTGCCTCGCGGCCCGGGCCTGGCGCGCGCGCTGTCCGGAAGCCGTGTCCCGAGCTAGGCTTCCTGCAGAAGGTCCTGCACCGCTTGCCAGCGCGAAGGCCCGCGATCGACGCGCGTCTTCAGGCACGGCAGGGTGGCACGCACCATTGCTGCCGCGGTCGGGCTGCCATCGCCGCTGGTCTCCTGCCACAGGGCGATCGCCGCCTGGGGGTCGGCCTGCAGCCGCCCGGCGGCTTTTTCCAGTGCACTGATCAGGGCCTCGTGCCGCGCCGCTTCCTGCGGCGGGCGATCCTTGCGGGCCACCAGTTCAAGCGCCGAGAAGCCGGGCAGGCCCACCTCCTCGGCGGTGACGAAGCGGACCGCCAGGCCGCGCTGAATAGCCTCCACGCCTTCGATGTTCTCAAAGGCAAGCCAGGCAGCATCGAAGCCGGCAGCCAGGTTGTCGACGTGGCGAAAGCCCGCCGTTTCTATCAGGATCTGCGTCTCTGCCACCGCAAAGCCGCGATTTCCGGCCCAGCCCTGCAGCAGGCGGCGGCAAAAGCGATCCATCATGGGGTGAGAAGCGGGCGTGGCAACGCGCAGAGGCGCGCCGGAGCGCAGCTTGTCGAACCCATCCTCGCGAACGAGCACGCCGCCGCGGGTCTCGAAGATGCAACCGAGCGCGATGAACTCGGACGCCATCGGATCGAGCAGATGGATCGGCTCAATGAGGATCAGGTCACAGAGGCGTTGCTTGAGAGCAACAAAGCCGGCGGAATCGCGCGAAGGGGGAGCCAGGACGACACGGAAGCGCTCTTTGTCGGCCACGATATCGGTGCGGCAGACATCGACCAGGGCGAGATGATCGGGGTTGAGGACCCATTCCAAGCCGATACGCAACGCTAAGTCTCCACGCCGGTCGCGAGGCAGTGCCGGCGACGCGATATTTCTGGGGCATTCATTGAGATCTGGCCCTCTTGCAGCCATTAAGTGCTTTGTTCCCGGTAGATTTCTTCGGCTCGACAAGACCGTGTAAATCGTTTCCGGAGGCCGGACTGTCAACCCCCGCACCGGCAATAACGACGGATGCTTTCACTGGCGTCCTTGTTCGAGGCGGGTTAGCGTTCGGCCAAGGGTGGGGGAAACGGGCGGATGGTTCAATGACGTACGTCGCTGCTGACGCCGAATCCAATGCGCAGAAGGTGCGCTTGCGCCAGTTGATTGCCGAACGCTCGCTGCTGACCGGAGGCGACTTTACGCTCGCTTCCGGCCGGCAGAGCAGCGTGTTCTTCGACATGAAGCGCAGCATGCTCGACCCCGAAGGGGCCAACCTGATCGCCGAGGCGGTGCTGCATCGCATCGCGGACCTGGATGTGGACGCGGTCGGTGGCCTGGTCATGGGCGCGGTGCCCATCGTCGCCGTGGTCTGCGCTAAAAGCTTCCCGCAACGGCCGCTTCAGGGATTCTTCGTGCGCAAGGAAGCAAAGGATCATGGAACGGCCAGGCGCATCGACGGCAACCTTGTTGCTGGCGCACGCGTGGTCATCCTGGAGGATGTCACGACCACCGGCGGCTCCGCCCTTCAGGCGGCGGACGCGGTGCGCGCCGCCGGCGCCGAGGTGGCGGCGGTGGTGACCATCGTCGATCGGATGGAGGGAGCGGCCGAGGCCTTCGCAGCCCAGAGCCTGCGGTTCGAGCCAATCCTCCGGCGCGACGACTTCATCTGAGGGTGGGATCCGCAGCCATCTGGCGGGCGCAGCGAAACCGATGGATGTCGGACCGCCGCCCGGCTGGTCCGTTTAGATGAACACCCGGCCGCGCCGACTGGCTAAGGGTTCTTTTCACCACGATAACGACGGCGGCAGCCGGCGCACCCCCACCCGATCAGAGACGACGACCGCAACATCGGGCAGGCATCACAGCCGCGCCGGCGCGCAAGGAGACGTGTGACACGCCGGCAAAAGTCCCTCGACAACGTTGCCACCGGATGCAACAGCCGCCTGGGCGCGGACGACCTGCCGGCCGAAGCCGTCGGGCCCGGCGAATGGAACCCGCACTCGATCTCGCAAGAGGTCATTCCTGTACCTAGCCAAACACAACCAATACGGCACGATTAACAACACGACTCTACCATAAGATTGACAGGCTGGCAATCCCCCACCGTTATTGCGAGCGACCGAAGGGAGCGCGGCAATCCAGTCGGCGGCTGCGCCCGGCAGTGGATCGCTTCGCTCCGTTGGCGATGACGGGGCAGGACCGGACTTCCTCCCCGTCATCCTCGGGCTTGGCCCGAGGATCCACGACTGGCGGCGGTGAAGGCGTGGATGGCCGTGACCAGCACGGCCATGACGGTGGGGACGCCGGCGGCTCCCCTCACCCCGACCCTCTCCCGCAGCCGGGAGAGGGAGACGTGCCGCGATCGACCGCAGCATCCCCTCGCCCGCGGAGGCGGGAGAGGGAGGGGCCCGACGGGCAGCGGCGGGAGGGTGAGGTCGGGTGCGCCGCCGCGGAGCCCCTTTCGCCCGAGTGGTTGGAGTTCGCCTGCACCCGGGCGCGCGGTCAACCCGTCGTGACCGGGGTCGCGCCGGGGTCACAGCTCTCGGCGCATCTTCGTCGGGATGCGGGCCGGGAGCTAAGTCCTTGCTCAAATGGTCGGAGTGAGAGGATTCGAACCTCCGACCCCTGCCTCCCGAAGACAGTGCTCTACCAGGCTGAGCTACACTCCGATGGGTCGTAAGCGGGTATATAGCGTGGCGTTGCGTCGGCCGGCAAGCCGGCTTGGCGGCGGCAGACCTAGAAGGCCCGCTCGATGCAGAAGTCGACCACCTCCAGCAGTGCCTGTTTGCCGGCACTATCGGGAAAGATGTCCAGCGCCGACCGTGCCTCCTCGCCGTAGCCGCGCGCCCGTTCGACGCTGTCGGTCAGCGCCTGCCGTTCCTCGAGAATCGCGATGGCGCGGCTCAGGTCACCTTCCTTCTGTTCAAGCTCCTCGATCGTCCGCCGCCAGAAGCGTCGCTCCGCCTCGTCGCAGCGACTCAGCGCGAGAACGAGCGGCAGCGTCATCTTCCCCTCGCGGAAGTCATCGCCGATGGTCTTGCCGAGTGTCGCCTGCTTGGCCGAGTAATCGAGCACATCGTCGATGAGCTGGAAGACGATCCCCAGATTCATGCCGTAGCTGTCCAGCGCATCCGCCTCCCGCCGCGGCCGATCGGCGATAACGGCGCCGATGCGGCACGCCGCGGCAAAGAGCTCGGCGGTCTTCGAGCGGATGACGTCGAGGTAGGCCGCCTCGGTTGTATCGATGTCGCTGGTCGTCACCAGCTGCATCACCTCGCCCTCGGCGATGACCGAGGACGCACGCGACAGGATTCCGAGAACTTCGAGAGAGCCGTCTTCGACCATCAACTCGAACGCCCGGCTGAAGAGGAAGTCCCCGACGAGGACGCTCGGCTTGTTCCCCCAGACGGTGTTCGCCGACGCCAGACCGCGGCGCAAGGCCGAATCATCAACGACATCGTCGTGAAGCAGGGTCGCGGTGTGAATGAATTCGACGCAGGTGGCAAGGCCCACGTGCCTGCGGCCATCGTAGCCGCACAGCCGCGCGGCGGCCAGGGTCAGCATCGGCCGCAGCCGCTTTCCCCCGGCGGCAACCACATGCCCGGCCAGCTGCGGGATGAGCGGCACCGGACTCTGCATCCGGTCTACGATCAGCGCGTTAACGGCCTGCAGGTCTTCGCCCACCAGATCGGTCAGGGCGTCGAGCGACGGCATGCGATGAATACCCGCGTCAATGCCCACGGCCAAGCCCACGCACTATTCCTCCCGCTCATGCCTGTTCGACCACTTGACGGCCGTTGCCCAAGGGCCGAGCATAAGAATCCCGTGTGGGCGGGGTCAAGCCCGGCGCAGACGTGCGCGCCAGAAGACCGCAGACGTGCGCGCCAGAAGAACACACGATGAGTGGTGCCGACGACGCCGAACGACGGATGATCGAGTTGATCCGCAGCGAGGACCCGGTGCTCATTTCCTGGTTGGAGATGCGATCGCGGGAGCTGGGCATTAATATCCATGTTCTCGACGCCTATACCGCCAGCGCATACGCTGGCGCATTGGGTGCAGTCCAGCGCCGGGTGATGGTCGATGAGACCGATCTGACCCGCGCTCAGCGGCTGCTGGAGGAGGCGGGCGGCGGTCCCGCCGCGCCGGAACGCGCGGATGGATGAGGCGACCACCGAGGATCGCCTGCTCGGCGGTCGTGTCCGTCTCCGCCAGCCATCCAGCGGCTTCCGCACCTCGATCGATGCTGTGCTGCTGGCAGCCGCGGTCGCCGCCGTTGACGGAGAGACGGTGCTCGACGTCGGATCAGGAACCGGCGCTGCGGCCCTGTGTCTCGCGACACGGCTTCAGGGCGTTCAGGTCACCGGGATCGAGGCGGATTGGGCGCTGGTCCGTCTGGCCAGCGACAATGCGGAGGAAAGCGGCCTGTCGGCGCGGTGCCGCTTCTACCTGGGCGATCTGCTGGCACCTCCGGTACGCCTGTCGCCGGCTTCATTCGATCATGTCATGGCCAACCCACCGTTCCTGCCCGAGGGGAGCGGGCGGCCACCCCGGCATTCCGGCCGCACCCAGGCCATGGTGGAGGGCGAGGTCACGCTGTCCGGCTGGCTCGACTTCTGCCTGCGGATGGTGCGTCAGGGAGGGACGGTGACGGTGATTCATCGGGCGGATCGACTGGACGAGCTCCTCGGGGGACTCACCGGCCGTCTCGGGGCCCTGGTCGTTCTGCCGTTGTGGCCCCGCTCGGGAAAGCCGGCGAAGCGGGTCATCGTCGCCGGCCGCAAGGGTTCGGGCGCGCCGCTGTCGCTCTTGCCCGGTCTGGTGCTGCACCAGTCGGACGGCCGGTATACGCCGATCGCGGAGAGCGTGCTGCGCGGTGGCGAGGGGATCGACCTCGCGGCGCAGCCGGGGCAGCATCCTTGACCATTCCTGCCGACGCCCCGATATCCCCTGATCGCCGGCCGATGTGGCGACTCCTCTGGAAAAGCGGGAATTGAACCGCCGATGCGCCTGCGTTCTCTTTTGAAGAAGCTTCCCGTAGACCGGTGGCGCAATCCGCCGCCCGTGGTTGCCGTGGTGGCGCTCAGCGGCGTCATCGGCCGGATGGGGGGGCTGCAGCGTGGTCTCACCCTGCGCCGGCTGGCCGCGACGCTGAAACGGGCCTTCGATCTCGATGATGCCAAGGCGGTCGCCATCGTTGTCGATTCTCCTGGCGGATCGCCCGTGCAGTCGGCGCTGATCGCCGGGCGGATTCGTGCCCTGGCGGCGGAAAAGAAGGTTCCGGTCTATGCCTTTGCGGAGGACGTTGCGGCGTCGGGTGGTTACTGGCTGCTGATCGCCGGCGACGAGATTTATGCCAACGAAAGCTCGATCATCGGCTCGATCGGGGTCGTTGCCGGCGGCTTTGGGTTTCCCGAGGCACTGCAACGGCTCGGGATCGAACGGCGGCTGTACACCGCCGGCACGCACAAGGCCGCGCTTGATCCGTTCAGCCCGGAGAAGCCGGAGGAAGTGGTGCACCTGAGAGCGATCCTCGAAGACACGCACGAAACCTTCCGCCGGCATGTCCGGGATCGCCGCTCCGGCAAACTCAAGGGCGACGAGGAGGTGCTGTTCAGCGGCCGCTTCTGGACCGGGCGTATGGCGCTGGATCTCGGGCTGATCGACGGGATCGGCGATCTGCGTTCTGTGATGCGCACCCGGTTCGGCGAGAAGGTGCGCCTGCGGCTGGTCGGAGATCGCCAATCGTGGTGGCGCCGTCGTCTTGGCCTGCCCGGGACGAACGCGGCAAGGGGGGCTGTTGATCAGCTTCCCGAGCAGGTGCTGGCCGCGTTGGAGGAGCGCCTGCTGTGGAACCGGTTCGGACTTTGAGCCCGCCGGTTGCCGACGTCCCGTTGCGCCCGGAGAGCCTGGTCAGTGGGGCGCCGGTGTCTGCGCTGCCGCCGGGCCTTTTTCCCCCACGCGTGCCGCTCGAAGGGACCAGCGTGCGGCTGGAGCCGCTGGATCCGGCGGCTCATGCCGGCGACCTGTACGCCGCGTCGCACGAAGACGAGCGCGCACGGGGCGTATGGACCTACCTGTGGCCGGCCCCTTTCGCCCACGCGGCGGCGTTCACCGCCTGGCTGCGTGACGGCGCCGCCGCGGCCGATCCCGTCTTCTACGCCATCCGAGACCGGACGAGTGGCAAGGCGGCCGGCATGGCCGCCTTCATGCGTATGGCGCCGAAGGACGGCGTGCTGGAGATCGGCCACATCTGGTTCGCACCGTCGGTGCAGCGGACGCGGACGACGAGCGAAGCGCTGATGCTGATGATCCGTCATGCCTTCGACGATCTCGGCTGCCGCCGCGTCGAGTGGAAATGCGATGCGCTCAACTTGGCGTCCCGGCGCGCGGCCCTGCGGCTTGGCTTTCGTTTCGAGGGGGTTTTCTTCCGCCACATGATCGTCAAGGGCCGCAACCGCGACACCGCCTGGTATGCGATGATTGGAGAGGAATGGCCGGAACGCCGTGCGGCCTTCGCGGATTGGCTTGCTGCGGAAAACTTCGATGCCGCCGGCCGGCAACGGCGGCCGCTTGCCCCAGCCCGGCCCTAGCCCCGGAATGACGCCTTGCCCGGCGATGGCGCCGCTTCCTAGATTTTTTCGATGTTGCCTGCGCTGCCGTTGATCGCCCTTGGGGTTGCCGCCGCTGCCGCGGGATGGGCGGGGGCGAACTGGTGGGCGAAACAACAGGCGCTGCGGGGCGGGGAGGGCCGGGCCTCACGGGACGGTTCAGCCGGTCCGCGACGAGGGGCACGCGATGCGCGACCGCTGACCTGGTGCCCCGGATGCCGAACCTTTGTCCCGGGCGAAGCACGCGGTTGCGACCAGCCGGATTGTCTGCTGCGCCCCGCCGGCTGAGATCGTTAGCACTGCGCACGCCAGTCAATCGCACGTCATCTTGACCGGGCCGGAGCCAGGGACGTATGGTCCGCCCCCTGACATTGGGGGGCATCACCCCCGCTACCCGTCCGCGTGCCAATCCGAAGATGGATCGAGACCTGTCGAACAGCTTCCAGTCGCTGATCCTCCGCCTGCAGACGTTCTGGGCGGAGCGCGGCTGCGTGGTGCTGCAGCCGTTCGACATGGAGGTGGGGGCCGGAACATTCCACCCGGCGACGACGCTGCGCGCGCTGGGCCCGGATCCCTGGAAGTGCGCCTACGTGCAGCCGTCGCGCCGCCCGACCGATGGCCGCTATGGCGAGAACCCGAACCGCCTGCAGCATTACTATCAGTTTCAGGTGCTGCTGAAGCCGTCGCCGCCGGACTCGCAGGAGCTGTACCTGGAGAGCCTCTACCAACTCGGCATTAATCCTTCGCTGCACGACATCCGCTTCGTCGAGGACGACTGGGAAAGCCCGACGCTGGGCGCCTGGGGGCTCGGCTGGGAGGTCTGGTGCGACGGCATGGAGGTGACCCAGTTCACCTATTTCCAGCAAGTGGGCGGCATCGAGTGCGCGCCGGTGTCGGTCGAGCTGACCTATGGCCTGGAGCGCCTCGCCATGTATATCCAGGGGGTGGAGAACGTCTACGACCTGGACTGGGACGGCTGCGGCACCACCTACGGCGATGTCTTTCTGCAGAACGAGCGGGAAGGCTCCGCCTACAACTTCGAATACGCCAACACCGGCCAGCTCTTTCGTCACTTCACCGATGCCGAAGCGGAGTGCAAGGCGCTGCTGGCGCTGCAAAGGCCGCTGGTGCTGCCCGCCTACGACCAGTGCATCAAGGCCAGTCACCGCTTCAACCTGTTGGACGCGCGCGGCGTCATCAGCGTCACCGAGCGCGCGGCTTATATCGGCCGGGTGCGGGCGCTGGCAAAGGGCTGCTGCGAAGCCTGGCTCGCGAGCCGCGGCCATGCGGCCTAGGCGGCCCTCACCCTCCCACCGCTGCGCGGCGGGCCCCTCCCTCTCCCGCGAGCGGGCGAGGGGTTGCGGCGGCGCCTGCCTCCCTCTCCCGCTTGCGGGAGAGGGAAGGGGTGAGGGTGCTCGGGGCGAGGGGACGGGACCCTAGCTCATGCCCGAACTTCTACTGGAACTGCTCTCCGAAGAGATCCCCGCGCGCATGCAGGCGCGCGCCGCCGGGGATCTGAAGCGGCTGGTGTGCGAGGGGCTGATCAAGGCGCAGCTTTCTTTCGATCGCGCCGAGGCGTTCGTCACCCCTCGGCGTCTGGCCCTGGTGGTCGATGGCCTGCCGGACCGTCAGCCGGACGTGCGCGAGGAACGCAAGGGGCCGCGCGTCGGCTCGCCGGAGCGGGCGGTCGAGGGGTTTTTGCGTGCATCCGGGCTTTCGTCGATTGCCGAAGCGGAGGTGCGCGAGACGGACAAGGGCAGCTTCTATTTTTCCGCGCGTCAGAAGGCGGGCGCCGCCACCGCCGATGTCGTCTCTGACCTGCTCGGCGAGGTGCTGGCCGGGCTGCCCTGGCCAAAGTCGATGCGCTGGGCAGGCGGAAGCTTTCGGTGGGTGCGGCCGTTGCACAGCATCATCGCGCTGTTTGACGGCGCGCCAATTTCGTTTGCCTTACCGCTCGGCGAGGACAGCACTCTCGTCGCGAGGGCGACGACGCGCGGCCACCGCTTTCTCGCTCCGGCCGAATTTTCGGTCTCCAGCTTTGCCGACTATCGCGACAAGTTGCGGGCGGCGAAGGTCATGCTGGATCCGGCGGAACGCCGCGCGCTGATCGCGGAGCGGGCGGCGGCGCTGGCGGCGGCCGAGGGGCTCAGCGTGCGCGAGGACGCAGGCCTGCTGGACGAGGTGACGGGGCTGGTGGAATGGCCGGTGCCGATGCTGGGGTCCATCGATCCCCGCTTCATGGACGTGCCGCCCGAGGTCCTGATCACCGCGATGCGGGCGCACCAGAAATACTTCTCGCTGCTCGACGCCGAAGGCAGGCTGGCGCCACGCTTCGTGCTGGTGGCGAATACCGAGGCCGCGGACGGCGGCAAGGCAATCGTCGCCGGCAACGAGCGCGTGCTGCGGGCGCGGCTGTCGGACGCCAAGTTCTTCTGGGACGAGGACCGCAAACGGACGCTGGAACGGCGGGTGCCGAAGCTTGCCGAGCGGGTGTTCCACGCTAGGCTGGGCTCCGATCTGCTGCGCACTGAACGTCTGGAGACACTGGCGCGCGCGCTCGCTCCGTTCTGTAACGCCGACCCCGATCTTGCCGACCGCGCCGCGTGGCTGTGCAAGGCCGATTTGATGAGCGCCATGGTCGGCGAGTTTCCCGAACTGCAGGGCATCATGGGCCGCTATTACGCTCTGCACGACGGCGAGCCGGCGGAGGTGGCAGACGCCATCGCCGATCACTATGCGCCGCAAGGCCCTTCCGATCGCTGCCCCGCCGCACCGGTGAGCCTCGCCGTGGCGCTCGCCGACAAGATCGACACCCTTGCGGGCTTTTTTGCGATCAACGAGAAGCCGACCGGCTCGCGCGACCCCTTCGCTCTCAGACGGGCGGCGCTTGGCGTCATCCGGATCATCATCGAAAACGGACTGCGGTTGCCGCTGCTGGCGGTTTTGGACCAGGCGGCGGGCAGAGCCGGGAATGACGCTGCCCGGACGAAAGGCGGCGCATCCGCGATGGCGATCAGCAACGGCCACGACGCGGTGTCCTGGGATGTGCTCGCCTTCATCGCCGATCGCCTGAAGGTGCATCTGCGCGAGCAGGGGGTGCGCCATGATCTGATCGCCGCTGTGTTCGCCGCCGGCGGCAACGAGGGCGCCGAGGACGATATCGTCCGGCTGCTGGCGCGGGTCGATGCGTTAAGAGCTTTTCTCGATACGGACGACGGTGCTAACTTGCTGGTCGCCTATCGGCGGGCGAGCAATATCGTCCGGATCGAAGAAAACAACGACAACAAACGCTACAAGGGAGAGGTCGAGGAAGCGCTCTTCGCGGAAACTCAGGAAATCGAACTGCATCGGGCCTTGTCGGCGGCGCGCGCCGGGATCGAGCGGGCGCTGCAGGGCGAACGGTTTGGTGATGCGATGGCCATCCTTTCGGCGCTGCGGGCGCCGGTGGATGCGTTCTTTGAACACGTCAAGGTCAACTGTACGGATGCCGATCTTCGGGCTAACCGGCTGAATTTGCTATCACAAATACGGTCAGCGCTCGGCGGTGTCGCGGACTTTTCACAAATCGAGGGGTAGGAAGCACGCCATGACGAAATGGGTCTACACGTTCGGCGACGGCAAGGCCGAGGGCGGCGCCAAGGACAAGAATCTGCTCGGCGGCAAGGGGGCGAACCTGGCCGAGATGTCGAGCCTCGGGATCCCGGTGCCGGCGGGCTTTACCATCTCCACGGAAGTCTGCACGTACTATTACGCCAACGGGAATACATATCCGTCGGACCTGAAGCAGCAGGTCGAGGCCGGTATTGCTCACATCGAGAAGATCATGGCTGGCAAGTTCGGCGCGACCGAGGGGCCGCTGGTTCTGGTGTCGGTGCGGTCCGGTGCGCGCGCCTCGATGCCGGGCATGATGGACACGGTGCTGAACCTCGGTCTGAACGATCAGACGGTTCTCAACCTGGTGAAGCTCACCGGCGACGAGCGCTTCGCCTACGACAGCTATCGCCGCTTCATCCAGATGTATTCGGATGTCGTGCTGGGCGTCGGCAAGCACGAATTCGAGGTGCTGATCGACCGCTACAAGGAAAAGGTCAACAAGATCTACGACGTCGACATGTCGGCGGACGACTGGAAGGCGCTGATCGAGCAGTACAAGAGCGAAGTGCAGAAAGCCATCGGCAAGCAGTTCCCGCAGGATCCGGCCGAGCAGCTCTACGGCGCCGTCGGCGCGGTGTTCGGCTCTTGGATGAACAAGCGCGCCAACACCTACCGGAAGCTGAACAATATCCCCGACCACTGGGGCACGGCGGTCAACGTCCAGGCGATGGTCTTCGGCAACATGGGCGACGACTCGGCCACGGGCGTCTGCTTCTCCCGCAATCCGTCCACCGGCGAGAACCTGTTCTATGGCGAATATCTGGTGAACGCCCAGGGCGAGGACGTGGTCGCCGGAATCCGGACCCCGCAGCCGCTGAGCCTTGCCGAGAAGAAGGCGATCAGCTCCGACCTTCCTGCCATGGAGGAAGTACTGCCGCCGCTTTACATCGAGCTGGTGGGCGTGCGGGACCGGCTGGAAGCCCACTACCACGACATGCAGGATATGGAGTTCACCATCCAGAAGGGTAAGCTCTGGATGCTGCAGACCCGCAACGGCAAGCGCACCGCCGCCGCCGCCCTGCGCATCGCCGTCGAGATGTGCGAGGAAGGCATGATCGACAAGCGGGAAGCGGTCAAGCGGGTCGATCCGGCGCAGCTCGACCAGCTTTTGCATCCGATGATCGACCCGAAGGCGAAGAAGGACGCCCTCGGCAAGGGCCTGCCGGCGTCGCCAGGCGCGGCATCCGGCCAGATCGTCTTCACCGCCGATGAGGCGGAGACCTGGGCCAAGGCCGGCAAGAAGGTGATGCTCGTCCGCGTCGAGACGTCGCCGGAAGACATCGGCGGCATGCACGTGGCCCAAGGCATCCTCACCACCCGTGGCGGCATGACCAGCCATGCGGCGGTCGTGGCCCGCGGCATGGGCACGCCGTGCGTCGCCGGCGCGGGCGAGTTGCGCATCAACTATTCCGCGAAGACACTGACGGCGGGCAATACCGTGCTCAAGGAAGGCGACGTCATCACCATCGATGGCTCGACCGGTGCCATCCTCAACGGCGACGTGCCGAAAATCCTGCCCGAGCTGACCGGCACCTTCGGCAAGCTGATGGAGTGGGTGGACGGGATCCGCAAGCTGAGGGTGCGGGCCAACGCCGAGACACCGCTCGACGCCTCGACCGCGCGCAAGTTCGGCTGCGAAGGCATCGGTCTGTGCCGCACCGAGCATATGTTCTTCGATCCTCAGCGGATCATCCACGTCCGTGAGATGATCGTGGCCAATACCGAGGCCGAGCGGCGGGTGGCGCTGGACAAGCTGCTTCCCTATCAGCGGGACGACTTCATTCAGCTGTTTACCATCATGGCCGGTCTGCCGGTGACGGTCCGACTGCTCGATCCGCCGCTGCACGAATTCCTGCCACACAGCGACGCCGACATGGCGGAGGTGGCAAAGGCGTCGGGAAAGACGGTCGAGGACGTCAAGGCCAAGGCCGCGCAGCTGCATGAAGCCAACCCGATGCTGGGCCACCGCGGTTGCCGTCTGGGCATCACCTATCCCGAAATCTACGAGATGCAGTGCCGCGCCATCTTCGAGGCGGTCGTGGACGTGAAGAAGAAGGGGGAGACGGTGCTGCCGGAGGTGATGATCCCGCTGGTGGCGCTGAAGATCGAGTTCGACCGGCTCAAGGAGATGGTTGACCGCGTCGCCAAGGAAACGATGGAGAAGAGCGGCACTACCTTCGAGTACATGGTCGGCACCATGATCGAGTTGCCGCGGGCGGCTCTGATCGCCGACAAGATCGCCGAGGGCGCGGAGTTCTTCAGCTTCGGGACCAACGACCTGACGCAGACCACCTTCGGCCTGTCGCGGGACGACGCCGGGCCGTTCCTGGTGCAGTACCAGGACCTGGGGGTGATCCCGCACGATCCCTTCCAGGTTCTCGATCAGGAGGGTGTCGGCCAGCTCGTGCAAATGGCGGCAGAGCGCGGGCGCAAGACGCGGCCGAACATCAAGCTCGGCATTTGCGGCGAGCATGGCGGCGAGCCGTCGTCGGTGCACTTCTGCCATAGCGTCGGGCTGAACTATGTGTCGTGCTCGCCCTACCGGGTGCCGATTGCCCGGCTGGCGGCGGCGCACGCGGCGATGGAGACGGGCCTCGTCAGCACGACGGCCTGACGCCGATCCTTCTAAGAGTGTGAAGTGCAGGACGCGAGGGGGCCATCGGCCCCCTCTTTTCTTTGCGGGTTCCATGGCGATAGCTTCGCCGTTGTGCCGAACAAGCCGCGCGGTGTCCCGCGGGTGGACGACCGCCGGGTGATCATCGGGCCAGCGACCTCGCTGCTTTTCGCCGGTTGCCGCACCACCGCCGTTTGAGTAAACGAGTCTCAGGCTAGTTTACTGGGAAACGAACACCATGTCGGCGACGGTTGGCGCCTTCGAGGCGAAGACGCATTTGTCAGAACTGATCGAGCGGGCGGCGAAGGGCGAGGAAATCGTTATCACCCGTCACGGCACCCCGGTGGCGAAGCTGGTGCCGGTCGCGGGACCCGATCGCGCGAGGCGTGAGGCGGCAATCGAACGGCTGAAGACCTTTCGCAAAGGCCGAACTCTGGGCGACGTTACCATCCGCGAACTCATCGACCAGGGGCGCAAGTGAGCATCGTCTTGGATGCCTCGATCGCACTCGCCTGGTGCTTTGAGGACGAAACACGAGGAACAGACGTACGACTGCTCGATCGTCTGCTCGGCGAGACGATCGACGTGCCCACGCTCTGGCGGCTGGAAATCGCCAACGTCCTGGCCCTTGCCGAAAGGCGTGGCTGGATCACTGCAGGCGATATCGCAACCTTCCTCGATCTCCTATAGGCACTCGACGTGAATGTCGATGCGCAAACGAGCGATCGAGCGTTTACGGAAATTTTCGGCCTCGCCCGATCGCAAGCCCTCACCGCCTGCGACGCGGCGTATCTGGAGCTGGCGATGCGCCTCGGCGCCACGCTTGCCAGCAAGGATCAGGCGCTGTGCCGGGCTGCCGAACGGCAGGGGGTCGCGGCGATCGCCGTTTGATCATCGACCGGCGGCGTCTGCGACGACAGCTCCCGGCGCTCGTTTTTTTTGCCTCGATCAAAAAATTTCTTGTTGTTTATCCCCATAAGGGGTATAAGAAGGATGTCCCGCGAGCGTCCATGTGAGCCCTACGGGTTCACTTAGACCTCCTCCCTATCCAACTTAACCGCCCCGTCAGGGGCGGTTTTTTTGTGGGCCGCCGGTCGCTCGTTGAGGACCAAAAAATCCCATAATTAACCCATAACGGGCAAATGCAACGATCGCATGGGCGATCCACGAGCCGGGAAGATCGGCGCACGGCCCGCGACGGAATTTCCGCCTTCCCCACAGGTCCTACCATATCCGTGACCCCGGCCATTCTGCCGGACTCGATGCACGGAGCCGGCGAGCGCGGCATTTGACGGGCTTGCCGCTAAGGTGTACCTCGTGTTTCAGGAAAATATTGTGCAAGCGCGAACAATCGGAGGGGAGGGAACCCGTGAAGCTGCCGTCACAGTTCTACAAACCGCTTGCGGCCGGAGCGCCCGAGCCCGTACGCGAGCTGCCGGTCCGTCCGGAACGGATGATTCATTTCTTTCCGCCGCATCTGGAAAAGATCCGCGCCCGGGTTCCGGAAATGGCGAAACAGGTGGACGTGCTCCTCGGCAACCTGGAGGACGCGATTCCGGCGGATGCCAAGGAAGCGGCGCGCAGCGGCTTCATCGAGGTCGCCAAGGCCACCGATTTCGGCGACACCGCGCTGTGGACTCGGGTTAACGCGCTGAACAGCCCCTGGGTGCTCGATGATATCCGCGAGATCGTCCGGGAAATCGGCGACAAGCTCGACGTGATGATGATCCCGAAGGTTGAAGGTGCGTGGGACATTCATTTCGTCGATCAGTATCTGGCGCTGCTGGAAGCGCAATACTCGGTGAAAAAGCCCATCCTGATCCACGCCCTGCTGGAGACGGCGCAAGGGGTGAAGAACATCGAGGAGATTGCGTGCGCGAGCCCGCGAATGCACGGCTTCAGTCTCGGGCCGGCGGACCTTGCCGCCTCGCGCGGCATGAAGACGACGCGGGTCGGCGGAGGGCATCCGCTTTACGGGGTGCTCGCAGATCCGGTCGAGGGGAAGCAGGAGAGGGCGTTCTCACAGCAGGACCTCTGGCACTATACCGTCGCCAAGATGGTCGACGCGTGCCAGTCCAACGGTCTGCGCGCTTTTTACGGGCCGTTCGGCGACATCAAGGATGAAGCTGCGTGCGAGGCGCAGTTTCGCAATGCCTTCCTCATGGGCTGCACCGGCGCCTGGTCCCTCGCACCGAACCAGATCGCCATCGCCAAGCGTGTCTTCAGCCCGGAGGTGCCGGAGGTGCTGTTTGCCAAGCGCATCCTCGAGGCGCTGCCGACGGGTTCCGGCGTGGCCATGCTCGACGGCAAGATGCAGGACGATGCCACCTGGAAGCAGGCGAAGGTGATCGTCGATCTTGCCCGTCTGGTGGCGAAGAAGGATCCGGACCTGGCCAAAGCCTACGCGTTCTGAAGAGAGTCAATGGGCGCCCTCACCCTCCCGCTGCGCGGGCCCCTCCCTCTCCCGCACGCGGGAGAGGGAACGAGCAGTACGCCGACAGCGCAACTCGCCAGCGCGCTGCCTCCCTCTCCCGCACGCGGGAGAGGGAACGAGGGTGAGGGCTTCGGGATAAACTCAAGGGGGAGGTGACGATGACCACCAAGACCAACCCGGGAAATTTCTTTGAAGACTTCCGTATGGACCAGCAGATCCGCCATGCCACGCCGCGGACGGTCGGCGACGGCGATGTGGCGTTGTACACCGCACTCTACGGTGTGCGTTTTGCGTTCAATTCATCGGAAGAGTTCGCCCGCATCCTGGGCATGCCGCGGGCGCCGATTGACGACCTCCTGGCGTTTCACGTGGTGTTCGGGAAGACGGTGCCTGACGTCTCGCTGAACGCGGTCGCCAATCTCGGGTATGCCCAGGGGCGGTTTCTCGCGCCGGTCTACCCCGGTGACACGCTCAGCACCTCATCGACGGTGATCGGCCTGCGGCAGAACAAGGATGGCAAGACAGGCGTCGTCTACGTGCGCTCGGTCGGCAGCAATCAGCTTGGCGAGACGGTGCTCGACTACTGTCGCTGGGTGATGGTGCGCAAGCGGGACGAATCAGCGCCGGCGCCCGCGCCGATCACCCCGGATCTCCCCGATGCCGTTGCAGCGGCCGACCTGGCGGTTCCGGCCAATCTCGATGTGCGGGACTACGACGCCGTTCTGGCCGGCTCCGACCAGCTCTGGGACGATTACGTCGAAGGGGAGAAAATCGATCACGTCGACGGGACGACGATCGAGGAGGCGGAGCACATGATGGCAACCCGCCTGTACCAGAACACCGCCAAGGTGCATTTCGATGCGCTGATGCAGAAGGACAGCCGCTTTGGCCGGCGACTGATCTATGGCGGCCATATCATCAGCATCGCCCGGTCCCTGTCGTTCAACGGGCTGGCGAACGCGTTCAAGATTCTGGCGATCAACGGCGGCCGCCATGTTGCCCCCACCTTCGCGGGTCATACGATCTACGCCTTCTCGGAGGTCCTGGCGAAGCTGGAGGTTCCCGGACGCACCGACGTGGGCGCGCTGAGGCTGCGCACGGTGGCCTTGAAGGACAAGGCCGCCGCGGGCTTCCCTTACAAGGACGAGGCCGGCAACTATGATCCCGCCGTCGTCCTCGACTTCGACTACACGGTTCTGCTGCCGCGCCGCGGCTGAGCCTCGCCCGATTGATCCGGACCAGCGCGGCGCCGCTTCGCTGCTCGCCGGCAAACGCCCTGCGACTTTTTCGCGATGTCACGGTATTCCTTGCAACGATCGATAGGAGAGCGCAGGACTCGCCGTCACTCAGGTGACGGTAACAACCGAAGAAACACAGTCAGTGGAGGAATAGATGCACATGAAGCGAGGAGCCTATCTCACCGCGGCTCTTGTCGGGACGGCACTGTTTGCCGTGGCGGGCTGCAGCCACCATGACAAGTCCGATACGGCCGCGTCATCGAGCGCCGTCGCCCAGCCGTCCGAGCCCACGCTGCTTGCGGAAGAGTACGCCGAGGGCGAAGCGACCGTGCTCGCCGTGAATCATCAGGCACGGACCATCACCTTGCAGAATGATCGCGGCGCGGTGACGACCGTGAAGGTGCCGGCCGATGTGGATCTGACCCGGCTGAAGACCGGCGACACGGTGATCATCGGACTCCTGCAGTCGCTGACGGCCCGCGTGCTTCCCCCGGGCTCGGCGACGGTGAGCACCACCATTGCAACCGGCAGCACCCCGCCCGGACAGCCCTCGGGGCGTGCGTGGGGCCAGCAGGTCAACGTCGTCGCCGAGGTCACGGCGATCAACCTCGCCACCCATACGGTGACCCTGCGCGGGGTTGACGGAAGCCGGACGATCACCGTCAAGGACCCGGAGATGCAGCAGCGGATGACCAATCTCAAGGTGGGCGATCTGGTCGAGCTGGCCTACTCGGAGGCCATCGCGGCAAAGGTGCTGCCAAAAAGCTGAGCAAAGCGGCCGAGCCGCGACGGCAGGGGCGGGTTCTCCTTGCTCCTGCCGTGCGAGACCCGCGCGCGTTGATATGCCCGTTGACGCAGGCTCCGGTGGCGAGGACTGCGTAAGCGCCGGCAGCGGGTCTCATTATGGCGCGCCGGGACCAGCGGCGCGCCAAATCGTTCGAGAGGGCCGGGCGTCCGCCATTGGCCACAGCGACGACCGCGCGCCGGTTCTCCCCCTCCGGCGCCTGCGCGGGCCTCCCCGGAACCTTTGCGATCGAAAGGCGTTTGCGCCGACAAAGGGGCGCAGGCAGTCGTCTGTCACCCCAAAGGTGGGTTTTGGCCAAAATCCACAACAAAGAATTGCAATCGGGCAATGGGAGGACAGTCGATGGGACGAAGGATTACTTGCGCCAATGTGTTGGCTTTCTGGCTGATCTGGACAGCGAGTACGGACGGCGCCCTCGCGCAGAACCAGGATGCGCGCAAGGATGCGACCGCGGCGACGAAAGCAGCGAACAGCAAGCTGCTGGACGAGCTGCCGTTTTCCGACAAGTCCGACTTTGACGGCGCGCGCAAGGGACTGATCGCGCCGCTGCCCACCGAGATGATCAAGGGACAGGCGGGCAATCTGATCTGGAATCCCGAGCAGTTCAAGTTCATCGCCGACGGCGCGGCGACGCCCGATACCGTCAATCCCAGCCTGTGGCGCCAGGCTCAACTCATCAACATGAGCGGCCTCTTCCAGGTGATCGACGGCATCTATCAGGTCCGCAATCAGGACCTGTCGAACATGACCATCATCGAAGGTAAGGAGGGGATCGTCGTCGTCGATCCGCTGATTTCGACCGAGACCGCCAAGGTTGCCATCGATCTCTACTACAAGAACCGCGGCAAGAAGCCGGTCAAGGCAGTGATCTATACCCACAGCCACGTCGACCACTACGGCGGCGTCCGCGGTGTTGTCGACGAGGCCGACGTCAAGGCGGGACGGGTCAAGATCTACGCTCCCGAGGGATTTCTTGAGGCGGCGGTGGCCGAGAATGTCATGGCCGGCACCGCCATGAGCCGCCGCGCCAGCTACATGTACGGCAACCTGCTGCCGCCCGACGCCAAGGGGCAGGTCGGCGCGGGGCTGGGAACCACCACGTCGGCCGGCACGGTGACGCTGATCCCGCCGACCGACACGGTGACCAAGACTGGCGAGACGCACGTGATCGACGGCTTGACCTACGAGTTCCTGCTCGCCCCCGGCTCGGAGGCGCCCTCGGAGATGCTGTGGTACATCAAGGAGAAGAAAGCCATCGCGGCCGCCGAGGATTGCACCCACACCCTGCACAACACCTACTCGCTGCGCGGCGCCAAGATCCGCGAGCCGCTGCCGTGGTCGAAGTACCTCAACCAGGCGCTGCAGATGTGGGGCGACAAGGCCGATGTGATGTTCGCCCAGCACCACTGGCCGAGCTTCGGCAATGCCGAGGTGGTCACGCTTTTGCGGTCCCAGCGCGACCTTTATCGCTACATCAACGACGAAACCTTGCGCATGGTCAATCACGGCCTCACCAAGGCCGAGATCGCCGAGCAGTTCGAGCTGCCCGACAGCCTTGCTCACGTTTGGGCCAATCGCGGCTATTACGGGTCCATCAGCCACAACGTCAAAGCCACCTATGTTCTTTACCTGGGCTGGTTCGATGGCAATCCGGCGACGCTGCACGAGCTGCCGCCGGTTGAGGCCAGCAAGCGCTACGTCGATTTCATGGGCGGTGCCGATGCCGTGCTGAAGAAGGCGCAGGAGTCCTACGACAAGGGCGACTACCGCTGGGTGGCGGAAGTGGTCAACCACGTCATCTTTGCCGATCCCGATAACGAGGCGGCGCGCAAGCTTCAGGCCGATGCACTGGAGCAACTCGGCTACCAGGCGGAGAACGGGCCGTGGCGCAACTTCTACCTCACCGGCGCCAAGGAACTGCGCGAGGGCGTCGCCAAGCTGCCGACGCCGGACACCGCCAGCCCCGATACCGTTCGGGCGATGTCGCTCGACCTATTCTTCGACTACCTCGCCGTACGCCTGAATGGCCCGAAAGCGGCGGATGCCAAGGCGGTGCTGAACTTCGACTTCGGCAAGTCCGGCGGTAAGTACCTCGTCGAGCTGGAAAACGGCGTTCTCAACCACACCGCCGGCCAGCAGTCCGACAAGGCCGACGCCACGGTGACGCTGAGCCGGGACACGCTGAACAAGATCATCCTCAAGGAGACGACGCTCGCCGACGCCACCGGCGCCGGTGACGTCAAGGTCAGCGGCAACAAGGCGAAGCTCGACGAGCTGGTCTCCTACCTCGACACCTTCGATTTCTGGTTCAACATCGTCACGCCGTAAGGAAGGGACCATTTCGCCCTTGCCCTTCGGAGGGTGGCGCGAACCGGTCGTGAAAGGGATCTTTAGAAGCGAGGGTGCAATGGAAACGAAATCCGGTGACCACCTAGACATCAATCGGCGCGACGCCATGAAGAGCGGCATCGGCGCAGCGGTCGTTGGCGCCTTCGGCACCGGAGCGACTGTCCCCGCCGCGGTCGCTTCGGTTGCCGCTCCCACCGGGGCGGCCCAAGCGGAAGACGCCGCCATGACGTCTGAGCTTACGCAGCCGGCTGCGGGCATCGTTATGTACCCGGAGTATGCCCGAACGATTGCGAAGATCGCTTATGTCTGGGGTTGGCCGATCGTAAACATGCTCAACCGCAGGGCGGCAATCACGCAGGCGCCGCAGCCGGGTCACCTCAACGGCGTCCTGCCCGTTGCACCGCGCGGCCAGATCGCGATGCTCGCCGACTATATTGAGCCGTCAGAAACCTTCGTCACCTGCCCGAACCAGGACGTTGTCTACGGCTTGGGATTCTTTTCGCTCGACGACGAGCCGGTCGTGATACAGGTGCCGGACTTCGGCGACCGCTTCTGGGTCTATGCGTTGTACGATGCCCGGACTGACCAGTTCGGCCAACTCGGCAAGGCCTACGGGTCGAAGCCCGGTTTTTATCAGCTTGTTGGTCCGAGGTGGAACGGCGTGAAGCGAGCCGGTATCACCGATGTCTTCCGCTGCTCCACTTCACTGGGCACCGCGATACCCCGCGTGTTCCAGGACGACACGCTTGAGGACAAAAAGGCGATTCAGCCGGTGATAAATCAGATTGTTGTCTACCCGCTGAGCGCTTTCACCGGTGAAATGAAGACGATCGAATGGAGCAAGGTCCCGAACATTCCTGGCCCAAAAGCCACCGGCGAAGAAACGAAATGGGTGATCCCTGAGAAGTTCTTTGACCAATTCGGCGAGGCACTCGACATCGCCGACTCCTTACCCGGCGAGCAGGCGCTGTACGGGCAGTTCCGCCTGCTGCTCGGCGCGGCGTCCAAAGATCCCGAACTGAAAAAGATTCTGATTGCGACCGCCATTGAAGCGGAGGAAAAAGTCATCCATCCGTTCTTCCAGTGGAAACACAACGGAGTTCCGGCCGGCAATGGCTGGAATCGCTCGGTCAACAATGCGGAGTATGGCATAGACTATTTTAATAGAACGGCGACAGCCAAATCAAACATGTTCGAAAATCGGCCAAACGAGACACAATATTTCTACACTGACTTCGATGGGACGGGTGCGCAGCTGAATGGCCGCAATAACTACCAGATTACGTTTGCGGCAGGGCAGGAGCCGCCGGTGAATGGTTTTTGGTCCTTGACGCTTTATAACGACAAGCACTTGTTTCACCCGAACGACCTGAAGCGCTACTCGCTCGGCACCAAGAACAAGGCTCTCAAGCGCAACAAGGACGAATCGCTGATGCTCTATGCTGGCGCGAAATCGCCGGGTAAGGACTTGGAAAGCAATTGGCTGCCTGCGCCCGACGGCGCCTTCTCGCTTTACATCCGCGCATACTGGGGGCAGGCGCCAATCCTCGACGCCACGTGGCAGCCGCCAAAAATCGAGAAGGTCACGTGAGGTCGCACCTGCCCACTCGCAGGCCGGCTAAGGCCGCAAAGATGGGGTGGATGAGTTTTTCTCCATGGGGTGATTTCCCCGGCAACACCCGGCGCAAACGAGGCCACCTCGCCCTGTCGTCGATACTGCTTGCTGCCGCGGTCCTCGCTGGCTCCGGTGGTTACGCCTTCGGACAGGAAGATGATTCGGCCGGCGGAGGCGGGCAGGCCGATCTCGCCGCGGCGGCGCAGAACCCAATTGCCGCCATGATCAGCCTGCCGTTCCAGAACAATACGTTCTTCCGCACCGGCCCGGATAATGACACCGCCAACGTTCTCAACATCCAGCCGGTGATCCCGTTCAGCCTGGGCGGCGACTGGAACCTCATCACCCGGACGATCATCCCGGTGATCTATCTGCCCAGCGTGACGGACTCGCTTCCGGAAATCCCGAATGCCGATACCAGCGGCGACGACTTCGGCTTGGGCGATATCAATTTTACGGCCTATTTCTCGCCGGTCTCCACCGGCATCTTCACCTGGGGCGCCGGCCCGTCGATCACCCTGAGGACCGCCACCAGCGACCGCCTCGGCACCCAGAAGTGGAGCGCCGGGCCGGCGGCGGTGGCTCTGGTGACCCCAAAGCCGTGGGTCGCCGGCACGCTCGTGCGCCAGCTCTGGTCGTTCGCCGGCAAGAGCGACCGCGACGATGTCAGCCAGACGCTGGTCCAGCCGTTCGTCAACTACAACATGGCAGGCGGCTGGTACCTGGTATCCTCGCCGGTCATCACCGTCAACTGGGAGGCCGATAAGGACAATGCCGTGATGCTGCCGGTCGGCGGCGGGGTCGGGCGGGTGTTCACGGTTGGGACCCAGGCCATCAACGCCCAGGTGCAGGGCTTCTACAATGCCGTCCGCCCGGACTTCGCGCCGCAAGCCTCGCTGCGCCTGCAGCTCACCTTCCTGTTTCCGAAAGAAAAATAGGGTGCTCGCGTCCTGACCCGGAGTTTTCAACGAGGCCGTGCCATGTTCACAGCGATCCCTTTTCTGGCCATCATCGTCGTTGCCTACAACATCATTGTGCTGCTGACCGGCCCGGCGCTGAGCAGCGCAATCATCAGCGCCACCTTGCCGTCCGGGGCCGCCTGGGTGCTCTCTCTCGGCGACCTGCTGATCCTCGTCGGCATCTCCCTTCTGTTTCTTGAGATCGTCAAGGCGACCCGGGCAAGGCGGGCCGGGGTCGACCACGCGCTGTCGATGGTGCTGTTCGTCATCGCCCTGCTGGAGTTCCTGCTGGTGCCGGCGTGCGGAACGGACGTCTTCCTGATCATTGCGGCGCTGACGCTGATCGATGTCATTGCCGGCTTCACCGTCAGCTTGTCCACGGCGCGGCGGGATATCTCCATCAACTAACGCCGCGTCTATTGGCGGAGCCGTCAAGGGACCGCCGTCAGCATGTCCCAGCCGTTCGTTGCGGTCATCTCCGATTGTGCGCGACGCTCGATCCACCCGCCGCCAAGGACACGCGCGCCCTCGTAAAACACGCAAGCCTGCCCCGGCGCGACGCCGGCGTAAGGGATGTCCAGGCGAACGTCGCCATAGCCGTCCGCTCGCACGTCAAGCCGGGCGGGAACGGGCACCATCGCCGAGCGCAACTTCACCTCGACCCGCGCATCGCGCAGCGGCGGTTGCCCGTCGCCGATCCAATTGACCTCGCGCAGGGGGACGTGCTGCTGAAGCAGCGCCGCTTTTGGGCCGACGACGACGCGGGCTTCGCCCGGGTCAATCCGCACGACGTAGAGGGGTTCGGCGGCTGTAATGCCGAGCCCGCGGCGCTGTCCGACGGTAAAGCCGGCGATCCCGGAATGGCGGCCGAGAACGCGGCCATCGGCATCGACGATATCGCCGTCCCGCTGGGCCTCCGGGCGGAGTCGGCCAAGCATCCGGGCGTAGCCCCCTTCCGGCACGAAGCAGATATCCTGGCTGTCGCGCTTGTCCGCAACCGGCAGATCAAACCTTTGCGCCAGCGCGCGCGTCTGTCGCTTGTCCATCCCGCCCAACGGAAAGCGCAGGAATCCGAGCTGCGACCGGGTGGTGGCGAACAGGAAATAGCTCTGGTCCCGCGCCTGGTCGGCGCCGCGGTAAAGCTCCGGTCCCGATGTCCCTGCTCGCCGCTCCACATAGTGACCCGTGGCCAGAGCGCTTGCGCCCAAAGCCCTGGCGGTCTCGAGCAGGTCGGCGAACTTGATCTGCTGGTTGCAGCGCACGCAGGGAATCGGCGTCTCGCCGTCAAGGTACGACGCCGTAAAGTCGTCGATCACGCGCTGGCGAAACCGCTCTTCGTAATCCAGCACGTAGTGTGCAATGCCGAGCCGATCGGCGACCCGGCGCGCATCGGCGATATCCTGGCCGGCGCAGCAGCTTCCCGGCCGGCCCACGCTGCGGCCGTGGTCGTACAGCTGCAGGGTGACGCCGACGACCTCGCAGCCCGCCTCCTTGAGGAGCGCCGCCACCACCGAGCTGTCCACCCCGCCGGACATCGCAACGACAACGCGCCCGCTGATGTCCCCGCGGCCGCTATCCGGTCGTTCCATCATAACCGCCAATAGAGTTCGTCGATCCGGGGTCAGTATGGCACGCCCTGTTCGCGCGCGCCCTTGAGCGCCCGCGCATACCACTCGAATTCGTCGAGAAACCGGGAAACGCGGCGGACCTGTGCCGGATCTCGCGGGCTCCCGTCATCGTCGAAGTGATCCTGCACCTTCGGCATTGGCTGGATCGACGGGATGCTCGGCATGCCGAGTTCGGCGAGGGTGGCGCGCAACTGCATCGCCGCCCGCACGCCGCCAAAGGCGCCGGCGGAATAGCAGGCAATGGCGGATGGCCGCCAGAACCACTCTTCGAGAAAATGATCGAGCATGTTCTTCAGCGCCGGAGGAATGCCGTGATTGTACTCGCCGCTGACGATCAGGAAGCCGTCGGCCGCCTTGATGATCTCCGCCAGTTCGGGTAGCGGGGCAGGGGCTGCGCCGGCCGGGTACTCCTTGTACATCTTGTCGAGCAGCGGAAGCCGGTAGTGCAGCGGATCGACAAGGGTGGCGGCATGTCCCCGCGTCCTCAGCTGGGCCTCGAGAAAGCGCGCGTACTTGATCCCCTGCCGTTCACTGCGTACCGATCCGTAGAGGACGACAAACGTTAATTGCATGACAAATCCCCGATAGCAGAAGATGGGGGGCGGCCGGCGCCGTGGTTCAACGCGCGGTCCAGCCGCCCTCGACCGGGATGGCCGCCCCGGTGATCGATCGGCCGGCCTCCGAGGCCAGGAACACCGTCAACGCCGCCACCTCGTCGACCTGGATGAATCGCTTGGTCGGCTGCGGCGCGAGAATGACGTCCCGGACGATATCGTCGCGGGGGATGCCGTGCGCACGGGCTTGATCCTCGATCTGCCCCGCCACCAGCGGTGTCCAGACGTAGCCGGGGCAGATGGCGTTGCAGGTGATGCCTTCTTCCGCCGTTTCCAGAGCGGTGACCTTGGTAAGCCCAAGCATGCCGTGCTTGGCCGCGACGTAGGCCGCCTTGAACGGCGAGGCGACGAGGGCGTGCGCGGAAGCGATGTTGATGATGCGGCCCCACTTGCGGGCCTTCATCCCCGACAGCACCGCCTTGGTGGCATGGAAGGCCGAACCAAGGTTCGTCGCCAGGACCAGATCCCACTGTTCCGTGGCAAACTCGGTGATCGGTGCCACGTGCTGAACGCCGGCATTGTTGACGAGGATGTCGGCGGGGCCCCAGTGATCGGCGACGGCGTCCACGAGAGCGTAAATCTCCGCCGGCCTGCTCATATCGGCGCGTTGGAAGATGACCTCGGCACCGGTCTGGTTCGCGATCTCGATGCGTGTCGCCTCGATCTCTTCGCTCAGGCGGCGTCCGTTGAGGACGATGCGGCAACCTTCTGCTGCCAGAGCGCGGGCGATCCCGAGGCCGATGCCGCTGGTGGAACCGGTGACGATCGCCACCTTGCCTTTGAGCATCCCGTCATCCCTCCCTCCCGGCCCCGTTTTTGGTGATAGCTCCGGCGGGGACCCTGGCTGCGGCAACGCAGATCGCCGAGTGGCTCGCGATTATATGGTCTTTCCGCGCCACCGAAGCCACAGCCGGCCGGGATGACGCCGGAAGGCCAGGCTTGGGACGTCGCCGGCGGAACTGGGATACCGCTTCCTCTTGTTCGCGAGGCGTTCGTTCCCGATTCGGACCAACCCAAGGCTCGCAGGCCATTGACGCGCGGACTTAAGCAACCGGTTTAAGATTGCCGGGCGGGTCTGCACCCCTGTCCGCGTGGGCTGCCGGCATCCGAAGCCTTACGGAAGACGATCGTCTTCGGATGTCAGGTCGCGATCCCGGGCGGCGGCATCGGCGGAACAGTCCAATGCCTCGGGCCCGGTTAGCGTTGCCGACGGCGCATCCGTGGCGGAGGCGGAAGGCGCCGGCTCGGGGCCGAGAATCACCGATGCCTCGCCCAGGTGCCAGGCGACGTCGTCGAGATCCTTGTGAACCTTCCAGACCCAGGCATCACCCCAATAGAGATTGCAGCTGGTCTCGGCCCGCAGCAGGTGCCAGTGCGCCTCGGTCAGAAGCCGCGAGAGTTCGGCATCGCGGCCCTGTCGTCCGCGTTCGGCGAACTGGTGATAACGGCCCGAGAGGTCGTAGATCCGGCCCAGCGCATCGCGCTGCGTTTGACCCCCCTGCCACTGATGGAAATCCCAACCGTGGTGCGTGTCGGTGTTCCAGGCGCCGCGCCTCACCTGCACGCGGCCGTGCGCACCAAAGCGATCGAGATAGGCGTCGATAAAGGTTGGGCGCAGTGGTGAGTTGCCGGCACGAACCTCGTCCAGGGCGTTCTGATAGAAGTAATTCCAGAAGTTGGCCAACGGGTTGACGTTTCGGAACCAGCCGCCGTTGTCGCCGTCGGTTGCCGTTGCGACCAGCGGCGGAAAATCACACCAGCGGGTTCGCTCGATCAGTTCGTTGATGAACCAGCCGTATTCCATGCCGGAGAGCTGCGCATTGGACAGGTCACGGTCGCGAACGACGACCACGATTTCCTCGCCCTCGAACGCGCAGATGTGTGGGCGATAACGCAGCTCCTGCCAGCTCATCGAATCCAGCGGATCGACATACTCGCTATCGACCATGACATAGCGGTAGCCGGCACGCTTCAGATGCGGGATCAGCCGCTCGTCGAACCCCATCTCCGGGGGCCAGAACCCCGCGAAGCGTTCGCGCCAGAAGACATGTCGGGCCAGCGCCAGCCACCGGCCGATCTGCTCATCCCAATCGGCCTCGGGGATCAGCGCCAGTACGGGGTGGTAATAGCCGGTGCCCAGGATTTCGAAAATCTTGGTGTTCTGCAGCCCCCATAGCAGGGTCCCGCAATCCACCGTGCCATAAACCCGGCGTTGGAAAGCGGGGTGGGTCAGCGTTTCGAGCAGCGTCCCTGACATCGACAAATGAACGCGCGCCAGGTCTTCATAGGACCAAAGCGTCCGCGCCATGCGGTCGTAGGCGAACAGGATCTCCTTAACTTCCCACGCATTGTGCTCAAGGAGGTCGTCGAGGTTACTGGGCGGCTGGTGCATGTTCAGCACGAGCGCGTGGTAGATCTCTTTCATTCGACGGCCTCCCGGTCCCGGCTCTTGCATGTCTGCCGCAGGCTTACCGTGCCCTAACCCAGCCGGCAACTGGCGAGTACGCTGAAAGGGAAGAGCAAGGGAGCGCCGCGCCGGGACAGACAAGCGCCGGCGGGTTTCAGCAGGCTGCCGCTGCGACGCTGGCGATGGGAGCGAGGCCAGACTTCGCTCGCTGCTCGCTCGTCGTGTTGTTGGCCGGGGCGACGCGATTGGCGGCGGACAAGCGACCGTACAGGGTGTTGATCCGCGTGTTCAGATCGAGAACGAGCGGGCTGAGCACGTCGGGGTTCTCAGCGACGAGATCGGCGAAGAGGCTGAGCGGAAACCGCACCAGGACCGTCTCTGTTGCTGCCCGGAGCGAAACCCGAGGCAGTTCTTCGCCGAATAGCGCCATTTCTCCGAATGACCGATGCGCTTCCAGTGTCTCCACAGCAGCACCGTCGAGAACGAGATGTGCGGCGCCGCTGCGAACGACATGAATATGCCGGACGGGCTCCAGCGCATTGACGATGATCTCTCCAGGCCCCTTCGTCACAGTCTCCGCCAACCGGGCGAAGCGGGTGATGTCCTCCAGAGCCACCGCGCTGAACAGCGGCGTCGTCTTCAGAAACAAAGCCAGGTCGAGCATCGCCAGGTCTTCCTCGCTATAGCTGCTGCAGGTGCGGCGGGCAAAGAGTCGGTCGGCGAGAAGACGGGCCCGGCGGTCATGAGCTGTGGCCTTGTCGATCGCCAGCACGGCTGCCGGCGGAGCCGGCCCCGCGGCTTGTTGGGGCCGTGCGTCCGTTGCGGCGAACGACGCGGCTTCCAGCAGCGGCATGACCGGCTGGATGAACCACTTGGTGGGCATGTTGATCAGCGCTTCGAATGCATTGGAGCGCGTGCGCGTTTCCCGTGCTTTGGTCAGAGCGTGCAGGAACTTGACGTCACGCGGGTTGCCAAGCGCCGATTTGACGATGAAAACGCGGTGGACGATGCGGCGGTTGCTGTCGATCAGCCAGGCCTCGAGGGCACTGCGGGCGGCGGCATCGCTTGTATCACCAAGGCACCGAAGCGCTTCCAGCGCGTCTAGGTTGAGGCGCGTTTGCTGGAACAGGGGCTGCAGGTGTTCCTTGAGGAGGTGCACGGCCTTGCGCGAGCCGATGCCGCCCAGTGCCAGGATTGCCGCTTCGGAGACCTCCGGACGGTCGGAGCGCAGGCGGAGCGCAGCGGTGGGCACTGCGGCGGCTCCGAACGTCGCAAGCAGGCTGGCGGCTGCCCGGCGCACGGCTCTCGACCGGTCCTCCAATCCACGGCCGACTTCGTGGATGCGGTCCATCGCTTCCCGACGCTGAATGAGGGCAAGTCGCCAGATGCCGGCGTCCGAGCGCCGTCTGTTGCTCCGCCCGGCTCTGCTCGTCGCCAGGCACAGGAACGGCGGCGCCTCGCCCACTTGGGTATAGTCGTTGCGCCGCAGCCGCAGAGGGCGCGAAGCCCCGTCTGGTCGAGGCGCCTCGGGCGAGCCGAACGCCTGTGGGCTTCCAAGCACCGCGGGTTGGTCGGGAGCGGGCGGAGACAGCAGGTCCGGAGCCAGCCGCGCCGCCAGGTCCGCCCCGAAGCGACGGGCTTCGCGGTCGGTGTGAGTCAACAACTGCCTGATATCGGCGGCGGAAAAAACGCGGGAACCCTCGGCGCGGGCATATTCGGCGGGGCTGACGGCGCGCAGGCGAAGGCTGCGGAGGAGATGCGGCAGAAACCACATGCCGACGACCGCCGAGACGGCAAGGAAGATGAGCGCCACGACAATCGCAATGAGAAGGATGGCCCTCGGGTCGCCCCAATGCTGCAGCCACAGCAGGCCGGACGCGGAGACCGCAACGCCGAGGGGATAGATGATACCATCGACCAGCACGCGGACCTGCGCCGAGACCCGGTAGGGGACGGCGGCGAAGTCGAGAGTCTTGACGGGCTCGAACACCGCGTTCGACAGCGCGATGACATTGGCGTGGACGAAGATGGCCGCCGGCAAGGTCCAGGTGGCGAGGAGCGCAAGCAATCCGGCGCAGGTGGACAGGGGAAAAACCAGATTCCGGACAACGGGTCCGGCGGACTCCAGCAGCAGCCTGCCGCACACGGCAAGGATCAAAAGTTCCGCCAGTTGATGGCCGGCATAAACCAGCGCCATGAAACTGGCGAGAGCACCGGGCTCGCTGAAGGTCTCGCCGTAAACCGTCATCGCCAGGTAATCCTGGAGACAGAACAAAACCGACATCAGGAGGACACTCAGGGCGATGGCGCCGGTGATCGGGAAAGTCCGGACCACGTTGCAGGTTGCTTTCAGCGCCTCGATGAGACCCGGCTCGTTTTCGTCTGCGTCCCCTTCGTCGGCGGAAGCGCTGAGCCTGCCGATCCGGCGATACCGCGCGAAACACAGCCCGAAAAAGGCGGCGTCGAGCAGGAGCAGGTCCTCGCCGTCGAAGATCTCGCAGAAGAGGGTCGCGACAAACCCGGCGACGATGCCGCCAAGGCCGAAGGCGGCGGCGAGGAAGGGCGTCTGACGCTTGAGTTCCAGCGTCGGCAGGTGCTGGGAGGCCGACAGCCAGAACAGCGTGTCAAAAACGATCTCAAGGGCATAGGCGGCGATACACGTTGCCGATGAGGCGTAGGGCAGATCAAATACCAGCGCCGCCCGCAGACCCAGGACGAGACAAAGCGAAGCAAGAGACGCCGCGCTGCTGATCCGCGAGACCGGCCAGCGGCAGAGTGCCGCCGAGATTCCGGACGCGAGCGGCATCGAAACGCCGGCCAGCAGAAGGTAAACAAGGGGAAGCCCTTCGCTTCCCTCATCGGCAAGCACTTGTGCGGAACCAACCGCCATCAGAATGATCACGGCGGAAGAAAGAACGGCGGCGAGAAGGGCAAGCTCCAGGACGATGGGTGGCCGCCGGACGTAACCCCGAAACGCGTCGGCCAGGTGAGCGCTGGAGCTGGAAAAGCGCATCTAGGCCGCGGAAGGAGCTCCGCCCTCTGCCTCGGCGATGAACGTGGCGACGACGCCGAGATCGAGGTAACGGCGGCGCAATGCCTGCGGCAGTGTGGAAAAGCTGCGAACGACGCCGCGACAGCCGACAGCGCCGCAATGGCAGATCATGTCTTCCTGCGGATGCTCCTGATGGGTCGAGTAGTCGTAGGTCAACTCCTCGCCCGCGCCGATGTCGCGAAGGGCGATCATCAGAAAGCCGGTGGGGCCAGCCCGCAGCCCGCAGTTCGGTCGGCAGCTGTGATTTGTAAAGTCGTCCAGCCCCCCGTAGGGGGGGATAAACAGATCTGGTCCCACTTGGAAGATGTCGGCATGTGTATAGCCGCTCAGGCGCAACTGGGCGTGCGGTCGCGCTCCTGCGTAGTACGCAGGTTCGTAGACTTGCAGAGCAATATCCCCGGCTGCGATATCCCGTACAGTAAATAGACCAAAACCGCAGTTATCGGTTGGCGCAATATAAACATAGGTATATTGGGATATTTTTGCCTGAGGCCGAGGAGTTACGTCAATGCGGAGCCTTTGTCTTTTATTCATCGCTATCCCCGTAAATGCGCGGCTTAGGTTAAAGAGTTCACCGACACCAGACTTTACGAGCTGGGGTGGCTATTGACCTCTGCAACACCCAGTCTTCAAAGGCTCTGGCATCGACGGGCGGACTGAACAGATAGCCCTGGGCTTCGCCGCACCCCTTCGACCGGAGGTACTCAAGCTGGCTGGCCTGCTCGACGCCCTCGGCGACGACTTTCATGCCCAGTTGATGGCCGAGCGAGATCATCGCATTGACGATGGCGACGTCGCCGGCTCCGGTCGTCAGGTCGCTGATGAACGACGTGTCGATCTTCAGAGTGTTCAGCGCAAAGCGGCGAAGGTAGCTGAGCGAGGAATAGCCGGTTCCGAAATCGTCGATGGAGATGTTGATCCCCAGTTCCTTGATCTGGGCGAGGAGATGCGCGCTCAGCCGGGTGTCTTCCATGAGCACGCTTTCGGTCAGTTCCAGCTCCACCAGACGGGGATTAATGCCCGTTTCGGAGATGATCTGGGCGAGACGGTCCGCCAGCGGGCGATGGCGGAACTGCACGGCGGACAGATTGATCGAAACGACGAGCGGCGGCAGGCCCGCGGCGTGCCACGCGGCCGTTTGCCGGCACGCCTCGCGGAGCACCCAGTCGCCAATCGGCAGAATGAGGCCGTTCTGTTCGGCGATCGGAATGAACTCACCGGGCAGGACCAGACCGTCCTCGGGCTGGTTCCAGCGGAGCAGGGCCTCCATGCCCACGACGGCGAGCGAGCTCGTATCTACGCGCGGCTGGTAATAGAGCAGAAACTCGCCGCGTTCGAGGCCCCGGCCCAGCTTCGATTCAATGTAGAAGCGGCGAGCCGTGCGGACGCGCATCCCCTCGGAGAAAAACCGATAGCAGTTCCGGCCTTGCTCCTTGCCCTCGTACATGGCCATGTCGGCGTGTTTGAGCAAAGACGTTGCGCACGTGCCATCATCGGGGAAGACACTGATGCCGATTGTGGCGGTGATCCGGGTCTCTTCGTCGGTGAGTGCAACCGGCTGAGCCAGAGCGCGGGCGATCCGCTCGGCGACGATGGCGGCGTCTTCTGGGCTCTTGATCTTGGAGAGGATGATAACGAACTCATCCCCACCCAGCCGCGACACCAGTTCCTGCTCTGGCTCTGCCAGCAGATTTTCGACATCTCCCTCTCTGAGCAGGACGTCGCTCTTGCGGATGCAGCCGAGAAGGCGCCGCGCCACCTCGCGCAGGAGAACGTCTCCGCTGTCGTGGCCGAGGGTGTCGTTGATTCGCTTGAAGTTATCGACGTCGAGGAAAAGAACGGCGAGACGATGGCGAAAGCGCTCGGCCTGCGCCAGGGCGTGGTTCAGCAGTTCATCCATCAACAGACGGTTCGGCAGACCCGTGACGAGGTCGTAGTAGGCGAGCGACCGGATGCGAGCCTCGGCCTCGCGGCGTTCGGTGATATCCAGCCAGCAGCCGACCAGTTCTTGCGCCTTTCCGGCGGAATCTCGCAGCATTTTCATGCGGTCACTGACCCAGCGGAACTCGCCCGACGCCCTTCGGAACCGGTAGTCGATCGAGAGTTCATCGCTCTCGTGGATGTCCTTGAGAGCCTTGTGCACCCTGGGGAGATCTTCGTCGTGCACGCGGTCGATCCAGAACCGCGGATCTTCGAGAAACGACGGGGCGTCCCAGCCGAACTCGGTCTTGATGTTCTCGCTTACGAAGGCCGGCGAGTGGTCGCGCCCCGGCGCGGAGCTGTAGACCACAACGTCCGTGGCATTGATGACCTGCTCCAGTCTCAGTTTGGTTTTTCGCAGCGTCCGCTGACCAAGCCATTTCGCCGACAGAGCGAAGGCAACCTGGCGAAGCTCGTTGGCGTGAAACGGTTTCTGGCAATAAAGCAGCTTGTCCACAGGTGGAACGCGGGCGGCAATGTCTTCGGCGCGGATGTCGGAGAAGCCGGTGACGAAGACGATGTTGATCTCCTTGTCGAGCTTTCGGATCTGTTCGGCGGCTTGGACGCCGTCGGGGCCGGGGGGCATCCGGACATCGAGAAACGCGACCGCGAAGGGATTGCCATCCCGCAGAGACTCTTCGACGGCTTTCACCGCCTTATCCGCTTGCAGGCACAGGCACAGCGAAAACCCCGCCGATCGGGCCCTGTGTGGCGCGGCGCCGAAAAGCTCGGACTCGATGTCTGCAAGTTTGGCCCGGCGGACATCGTCCTGGCCAGCGCCGCCCGAAAGGATCGCAGCGTAGTCGTCAAGTATCCGCTGTTCATCATCGGCAACAAGGATACGGACGCCGCTGAATTCGTTATCGTTGCTATTGGTCATGATCGTCAGCCTGTATCCGATTCTAGGCGGCTATACGCAGCAGTATGTGAAACGTTGATCCTTGGTCATTGCCAAGGCTTTCGGCATATATTTTGCCGTCCAACGTCGAGATACTTGTGGCACACCAGTGCAGACCAGCGCCTCTCCTCCCGTTCTTTTTGGTTGAGAAGCCGCGGGCGAAAATCGAGGCCATCAGCTCGGAGGGAATGCCGATGCCGTTGTCTCGCACCTGCAAATCAACGTACTGGGTGCCGTCTACCGTCTTCGGGCATGCGGTGACGGCGATCCTGGCAACCGATCGACCGGCGGCGGTGACCGCCTCGACGGCGTTGACGAAAAGGTTCTGCAGCACGTGCTTCAGGACGAAGCGAGCGGAGGCGACCGGTGGCTGCTCGTGTATGTCCGGATCGATGTCGATCTCGATTTCGGTATCCGGGAACGACGGCAGCATGGCCACCGCTTCCTGAACGCAATCGGCCACGGCCACCGCCTGAATGCCCGCCTCCACCCGGCTGAACCGGTCCAGTTCGCCAAGGACGTCCTCGACCCTGAGCAGGTCCTGGGAGACGAGAGCGAGTTGACCGCCCGCTTCCGCTTGCGTTTCCCGCAGGTTGTCGAAGGCCAGCCGGAGGTAGGCGGCCATCTTGGTTCGACGCTCGGCGGGGGTGCCGGGCGATGCAAGCTCCTCGAAGGCAGCCTCGGCGTGCTTGGGGGACGGCTCGACGAGGCGTTCTCGCAGGCGCTCGACCCGTGTGTTCACGGGCATCAACTGGTTGCGCAGGTTATGAAGAACACCGGATGCCATGTGGGCGACACCCGACTGGTAGGAGTGATCGAGCAGGCGGTCGCGAGCGTCCGCGAGACGAGCCAGCATGCGATCGAACTCGCGGCTGAGAATGCCGATTTCGTCGCTGCGGGTCAGGGCGACACGCCGGCTCGGCACTCCCTCTGCCTGGATCGCGACGATATGCCGGGTGAGGCTGACCAGCGGGCCGACCAACAGCCATTGCAGGAGGATCGCCAGCACCGCCGTCACCAGAACGGCGGTCACCGCCAGGCCGCCGACGGAGGCAAGCAAGACGCGCTCACCAATTTGCGACAGGTCGCGCTTGACCTTCGCCGTCACCAGCAGAATGGGACGGTCCTGAAGATCGCTGATGAGGGAGTATGCGAGGAGGCGATCGTCCGACGACCGCTCGGTCTGAACCGAGGCCCCGGACGCCAGGAGTTGCTGGTAGGCGACGGCCGCCGAGCCCGCAAGCTCTCCGACAGGTGTCAGGGCAAAGTCGACCTTGATCCTGTCCTTGATGTCCGCAAGCAGCTCATCATCGACGAAGCGGCCAAAGAGGAGCGAGCCGACCGCCGGGCCTTCCCGGTTGGTCTTGACGATCGGCCTGGATGCCACAAGCACGGGAAGCTCCGGCGTGCGCAAGATCCCGGTCACGCGACTGGCATCATCAGCATAGGATCGCAGCGCATCGCCATCGGCAAGGAAAGCGAGCGTCCAATCCGCATGTCTTACTTGCCCGGACCGGCGATTAAAGACGGTGGAAAAGATCTGGACCTTTTTCGTAGTATAAATCTCGACGACATCGAGGCGCAGGGTTTGCAAAGATTCGACGCCGAGGTTTGTGCTTGGGTATGATTTTTCGCCGCCCTTGGCAAAGCGGTAGCTGTCGTCCCAACTGGAGTAATCCCACAGTGTTTTATCGACGTCCTCGATCTCCGCGTTCAGGGCTTCCTTGATGCGTTGAACATCGCGCGCGGCAGCCTGCTGCTCCAGTTCAAGGAACGTCGGAAAGACCAGCGTCTTCAGGACGAAGAAGTTGGCAAGCGCCGTGGCCAGCAGCGCAAACCCGATCGCGCACAGCACTTTCCCGCGGATTCTCATTGCGCCCGTCCCGTCAGACGACCGTCATTCGGCCGGCGGGCCGCGCCTGAGAGCGGGGTGTCGATGTTCAGCGCCGATGGTTTCCGCCCGATTGGAGCTGCGCTTACCGTCCCGGCGGAACTTCCGTACACAGCCGTCTCGGAAAGGATCGTGCGCCGCAACCGGTGTCTCCGTGGCAAGGGACCACACAGGCCGATCTGCTCGACCTGTCGCGGCAGCATGCACGTCGAAGGTTAAGAACTTCTTGCATCAGCGGGCATCGTCAGCAGGAGGCCGCAGACAGGGACGTACCGGCGCCCACGGGCTGACGTGGGCGAGAGCGCCGTCAATATCCCGGGGCACAGGCATTGGTGAGCCGCTTTATTTATTTGGCGGGATCCGCAAAAGGCGGCTCGAACCAGAATGTGTAATAGTCACAGGTGATTTCCTCGCCGCAGCGGATGTCGCGCGTGGCCCACCCGTAGACCTGATCCCAGGCGGTATTGGGAGCGTCGGCGTGATTCATGAACCGCGAGTTGTCGACCGAAATGACCATGGTTTTGTCTGCAGGATCGACGTAAGCGAAGACGCGCATGAAGCGGGCGAACTCTGCGCCAAGACACGCGGCCTGCTCGCGGGTCATGACGAGATCGACACCTTCGACGAACTCGTAGATGCGGGTTCCGGACCGGATGTCCTCCCCCGCGAAGACCCCGACCCCCTGAATCTCGCTTGGCGCGACGTAGTTCTTCACAATCATCATGGCCGGGTTTCGCTTCGCCGATTACGAAGCGAGACTCGCCTCCAAAGCTGAAGGTTCGGTTAACCGCTGGCGGTTTGGGGTGCGCCGTCGTGCAATCATGCTCACATTGGGATCCGGGATGGTGCAGCAGCGGGCGGGCGTGCTCGCAGGATTTGTCGTCGCGGGATGCCTGTGCGCACCACCGGCCGCCTTATATGTTCGACTGACACGGACGGTTGGGGCTATTGCTGCGCTGAACGGTCGGCCACCGGGGGGATCGCCTGCCGATGGATCGACGACCGCATCGTCTGGCTGGCCATGGATTCGTTCGCTAGACTGAGCGGTCATTTTCGCAAGAAAGGAACCGGGACCGATGCGTCTCTCCGTAATCCGAGCGTCTATGCTGGCGTTGTCGCTCGCGCTGGCCGCGACTCTTCTGCCGAACCCGGCAAGCGCCCTGATGGACAACCAGGAGGCGCTGGGCCTGCTGGAGCGGGCCAAGAGCGGCGATACGACAGCGGTCGATACGCTGCGCCAGCAGGCTGACGCGGGCGACCCTATTGCCCAGACGGCACTCGCCACGGTCTATCTCGCCGGCCTGGGCGGCGTGACCAAGGACGACGCGGAAGCGGTCCGCTGGACGCGGATGGCGGCCGATCAGGGCTTCCCCCCGGCCGAGTACGACCTGGCGCTCCTCTATTATACCGGCCGCGGCGTGACCAAGGACGATGCGGAATCCGCGCGTTGGCTGCAGCGGGCGGCCGACAAGGGGGTGGCACCCGCTCAGAACAATCTGGCGCTTCTCTACGCCACCGGTCAGGGCGTGCCGAAGAATATGACCACGGCGGCGGGCCTGTTCCGGAAAGCGGCGGACCAGGGTTTCGCCGAGGCAGAAAACAATCTCGGCGTGCTCTACGCCAATGGCGAAGGCGTCAAGAAGGACCTGAAGCAGGCAAAGAAGTGGTTCGAGAAAGCCGCCGCGCAGGGCCATCCCGCGGCCCAGCGTAATCTGGAAAGACTCCAGCAGGAAAAGCGCTGACAAGGCGATTCGGAAGTTCGGCGAGTCAAAGCCGGGGGGCGGTTGACCGTTACTCACTGCGCTTTGCCTCAAGCGGTCAAAACAGCGCTCTTTTGACCGCTTGAGCCGGCTCTTATCCCCATTTTTCCCGTCACGAGGAAGCGGATCAACAGACAATCGCAAACCTCTGCTGCCTGTATTATAAGATTGCCTTCTCTCGTTGGCATCATTCGAAGGCTTTGACCTCCACGATGAGCCGTTTACCCGTCGCAGCAGGCATTGGCCTTTTCGTTTGCGGTTTGGTGATGGCCGGATGTGCGTCCCCGCCAGCCACTTCTGTGGCGGGCAGCTCCGTACATCAGGCGGTGGACCGGGCGAAAGTCGGCGATGGTCACGCGCTGCAGGAGCTGCGCATGGCGGCTGACGCCGGGGAGGGGGCTGCCGCCTATGCCATCGGTCTTGGCCTGGCCGAGGGCTGGGCCGGACGCAGAGATATCGATGAAGCGCTCGCCTGGTGGCAGCGGGCGGCCGACCAGGGCAACGCGGACGCGATGAACGCCCTGGGCGTCGCCTACGCTGAGGGAATCGGCGTTTCCCAGAGCACGTTCAAGGCCCGGCAGTTGTGGGAGCAGGCGGCTTTACAGAATCACCCCACTGCCCAATACAATCTCGGCAGCTTGCTGGTTTCCTCATCGGCGACGCGCGGCGACATGGCGCAGGCGACGGAGTGGCTCCGCCGTTCCGCCGAACAGGGGGATGCGGACGCCGAATACTTCCTCGCCAACCTGTACGACTCGGGCGAGGGGGTCATCCGACAGCCGGCAGAAGCGCTGGCGCTGTGGAGCAAGGCGGCGGCGCAGGGGCACGCGGACGCGGCGTACCGGCTGGCGGAGGCCTATCTGAGCGGCGCCGACGAACCGGGCGACGTCGCGGCTGCCAGGCAGTGGTTCCGGGTTGCGGCGGATAAAGGACACGGCGAGGCGGCAGAGGCGCTGGCATTGCTGGAAAGCGGCAGCATTCCAGCCGCGCCCGTCATCGCCCGCCGCGGTCACGGCTTGCCCTATGCGGTCGCGGGTGCCGCGCCGGAAGAAACTGCCGGCCCGGCTGTGTCGGACGACCCGGCGGAGCCCATCCAGCGCGTCCAGCCGTCGTCACCGCCGCGCTACAAGGCGCCTGAAGTGCAAGCTGTCGCTCTCGCTGCTGCCCCAGCGTCGTCCGCCTCGGCCAAGGCAAACGAATCAAAAGGTCGCCGCGCCGCGGCAAAGACGGCGGCGCGCTCCGTTACCGCCGTTCGCGTGGTCCAGAAGGGAAAGACAGCGACACGGTCCAGGCCGCAGGCTTCTGCGCCCGCCAAGCCCATGCTTGCAGCGGCGCCCCGCGGTAAAATCGTCGCAGCGTCGGCTTCCGGAGCTGGTAAGGCGGCGAAGCCGGCGGCCCGATCGGCGAAGCCGGCGGCGATGGGGTCAACGAAGGTGGCGACGGCGCCTGCCGCGAAGCCGGCGCCTGCCAGGTCACCGGCTTCCCGCGAGATAGCAGCCAATATCGTGGTCAAGAACAGGCCGGCAAAGACCCGGTAACGAAAAATGCGGCTAAACGGCTGCAACCGCCGAGAGGACCTCATGCGCGCCTTCCCAGATCATGCGGAGCGCCACATAGAGGATGATGGCCAACCCCGCATAGGCGATCCAGCGATGCCGGTGCAGCAACTGAGCGATTAAAGTCGCTGCCAGCCCCATCAACGCGACGGAAAGCGCAAGCCCGAAGATCAGGACGATTTCGTGGTCCCGCGACGCGCCTGCGACCGCGAGCACATTGTCCAGCGACATCGAAACGTCGGCGATGACGATCTGGGTCACCGCATCACGAAATGATTTCTCGGGCGGGGCGTCGGAGACCCGGCCCTGCAACGCAGCCTCCGCCTCATCTTCCGGCGATGGCGCGAGCGCACTGAACGTGCCGGCCCGCAGCTCCCGCCAGAGCTTCCACGCAACCCAAAGAAGGAGGATGCCGCCGGCCAGCAGCAGGCCGATGATCTGCAGCAACTGGACGGTAAAGAGGGAAAAGGCGATTCGGAGCAAGGCCGCGGCAAGCACGCCGACGAGAATGGCGCGCCGGCGCAGCGCGCCCGGAAGTCCCGCTGCCGCCATGCCCACGACGATGGCGTTATCGCCGGCGAGAGCGATGTCGATGAGGATCACCGAGACCAGGGCGGTCAGCGCCTCGACGCTCAGAAGTTCGGCGAACACGTCAGCGGCCCCGGAACAGCGAGCCGAGCACGCCCCGGACAATTTCGCGGCCAAGCCGGTTGCCGATGCTGCGCGCGGCACTGCTGGCCAGGGTTTCGGCGATGCCGGGCGGCGGCTTCCTTGCGCGGGTGGCCCGCGGAGCCGTCTCTTTCGAGGCAGGCGGTTGCGGCGGCACCGCCGCCTCTGCCCGGGTCCGTAACTGCTCGTACGCGCTGTTCCGGTCAATGGCGATTTCGTAACGGCCGGTGAGCGGGCTGTTCGAGACCGCGGCCTGCCGCTCGGCAGGCAGGGCCGGCCCGACGCGGGAGCGCGGTGGCGCAATCAGCGTGCGTTGGACGATTCCCGGAGTTCCTTTTTCCTCCAGCATCGAGACCAGGGCTTCGCCGACGGCGAGTTCGGAGATCACGCTCTCCGTTCGGAAAGAGGGATTGGGGCGAAAGGTAGCGGCCGCCGCCTTAACCGCCTTGCGATCTTTTTCGGTGAAGGCCCGAAGCGCGTGTTGAACGCGGTTGCCGAGTTGCGCCAGAACATCCTCCGGCAGGTCGGTCGGGTTTTGTGTGACGAAGAGAACACCGACGCTCTTGGAGCGGATGAGACGGACAACCTGCTCGATCTTGTCGATCAGGGTTTTGGGTGCATCCTCGAACAGAAGGTGCGCTTCGTCGAAAAACAGCACAAGCTTCGGCCTGTCGCGATCACCCACTTCCGGCAGTTCCTCGAACAGCTCGGAGAGCAGCCACAGCAGGAACGTCGCGTAAAGCCGCGGCTTATGGATCAGCTTGTCGGCGGCGAGGATGTTGATCATGCCGCGACCATCGGCAGAGACCGAAATCAGGTCGGTGAGCGCCAGCGAAGGCTCGCCGAAAAATGCCGTTCCGCCCTCCCGCTCCAGGACGAGCAGGTTCCGCTGAATGGCGCCGACCGTGCTGGGAGCGATGTTGCCGTAGGTCTGCTGCATCTCCCTGGCATTGTCGGAAACGAACTGCAGGATCGCACGCAGGTCCTTGAGGTCGAGCAACAGCAGGCCGCGGTCGTCCGCCACCGCGAAGGCGGCATTGAGTACTCCCTCCTGCGTCGGGTTGAGTTGCAGGAGGCGGGAGAGCAACAGCGGCCCCATCTCGGACACGGTGGCCCGAATCGGATGCCCCTGCTCGCCGAGCACATCCCAGAACTCGGTGGGAAAGGCCGTCGGCGCCCAGGTGCTCAAACCGATCTGCCGCGCACGATCGGCGAACGGGCCGGTGGTGGCGCCGGCCATACACAGCCCGGACAGATCGCCTTTGACATCGACCAGGAAGACTGGCGTCCCGAGGGCCGAAAAGCCCTCCGCCAGCGTCTGCAGGGTGACCGTCTTGCCCGTTCCGGTCGCGCCGGCAATCAGGCCGTGACGGTTGGCGAAGCGGGGATCGAGAACCACCGGGCCCTCCGCCTGGCCGACGAGGATGGCGTTATCCGTGGTCATTGGCGGGTCCCCCGCAGCAGGTTTGGCGCGCACCGGAATAGTGTCTCGGGCCGATCTTGGCAATGGCGCACAACCGGGGGATACCGGGAGACACCGGGGCACGCGAGGGCCACGACTGTCTCAGCCGCTATGTACCGAGGCGTGGCCGCGAACGGTGTAGATCAGCTCCAACTCTCCGGGGCAGACGATCTTCTTGCGCAGACGGGCGATATAGACATCGACGACGTTGGTGAGAGGATCTGTCGTCTGATGCCAGACGCCACTCAGGATCCGGTGCCGACTCACCACCATGCCTCTGCGGCTCATCAACAGCTCCAGAACGGCGAGCTCCTTCGCCGTCAGGTCGATTCTGCGATCTCCGCGCGTGACGATCAGCCGGTCGCGGTCGATGACGAGATCTTCGACGCGCAGGAGCGACGAACTGCCTGCGACGTTCCGGCTGCGGCGGATAAGCGCCTCGATGCGCGCGAGTAATTCCTCGAACGCGAAAGGCTTGGTGAGATAATCGTCCGCACCGGCGCGAAAGCCGTTAACCCGGTCTTCGACGGCATCGAGCGCCGTCAGCATCAAGATCGGCGTCAGCCTGCCTTCGTCACGCAACTCCTGGCAAATCTGGGTTCCGCGCATGCAGGCGGCGAGAGACCGGCAGGACGATGGTCGCTCGGGTCCCGCGGCCGGGCGCCGAGTCGAGAGAAATTTCGCCCCCGTGAGCCACGATGATCGCCTTGGCGATCGGCAAGCCGAGACCGCTGCCGGCGCTATGTTGACGCTCGGCGCCGCCACCGCGGTAATAACGCTCGAAAACCTGCTCGATTTCGGCGGGCGAGATGCCGATCCCGTTGTCGGTAATCTGGACGCTTACTCCTTGCACATGCGCATGAATGCCGACGGCGATCTGCTCGTGTGGACGCGAGTAACGGATGGCATTGTCGATAACGACCATCAACGCCTGACCCAGCCGCTCCGGATCGGCGGTTATGGTGACCCTAGGGATCCCGAGGTCCAACGCGACGCTGATGTTCTTGGAGGCGGAGAGCGCTTGGGCATCGCTGGACACTTGCTGGACGAGTTCGACCACGGCGACGACCTGCATCTTCAGACGCGGCTCTCCCGCGTCCGTACGGGCGACAAAGAGGAGATCGTCGACCAACCGGGCCGTGTGATTCGCCTGATCGACGATGCGTCGCAGCGAAGTCTGATAGTCCTCGATCGATTTCTCGCGTCCGCGAAGGGCAATTTCCGCTTCGCCGCGAATGACCGTGAGAGGCGTGCGAAGCTCGTGGCTGATGTCGGCAAACAGCCGGCGTCGGGCATCGTCCGCTCCTTGCAAAAGCGGTTCGCGTCCTGCAACTCCTTCGTCCGCTGTGAGACGACGCGCTCCAGGTCGTCGCGCGCGGCGTTGGCCTGCAGGCTGTGGCTCTGCAACTGATCCGCCATCGCGTTAAGGCCGTTGGCGAGGTGCGCGAATTCGTCGCGTCCTGAATCCGCGATTCGCTGCCCGAAATCTCCAAGCGACAAACGTGCCATTCCGTCGACCAACGCCCTCAGCGGCTTCTGCAAGCGTGCCATCAGGCCGGAGAGGAAAGCGCCTGTGGCGATAATCGCTGCCAGGGCGAGCGCCGCGGCAAGCCAGCGAACTTTGGTTATCATCGCAGCGGCCGCTTCGTCGATGGCCGCCACCTCCTGCTGTTCTTCTTCGATCAACTGGCGAACCAGCCGACTGAAGTCTCATCGATGCTTCGCTCCAGGGTGCCGCGCAGCATCCCCCAGGCTTCATCCCGACGGCCGGCTTCGAGCAGCGCATGTGCAGCCTCGCGCACGACATCCAGGATCTGCTGCTCGAGCAGAGCGAGCGCCTGCAGCTCCCGTTTTTCGTCCAGCCACTCCTGCCCTTCAACCAGCGCCATTTCGTTGGCGATGAGATCGCGCAGAGCCGCCATGTCCTGCTGGAGGGTCTGCCGGAGAGGTCCTTCGCCGAACGAGTCGTCGAAGCTGCCGCCCATCATGGCGTCGGCGAACTGTTTGAAGAGCTTATAGGTTCGCGCCTTCAGCTGGCGATGCAGCACCAGATGAGCACGGCTCCGCTCGTTTTGATGATGGAACTGGCCGGCGCTCCAGAAGCTGAACGCTGCAGTGGTCAGCGTCGTCGCCAGCAGAACGAGGCAGGCCATCAGCAACTTCGAGCGGTACGTCATGGTGCCATGAACCCGCCATCGAAGTCCCGATCGACGATGACGGCGATGTCCCGGATCGAACTACATCGAGCGACAACACGGCCGTCAGCCGCATCCCGTCCGACCCAGGACCACTGTCGTGCCTTGCTCCATCGCTGTCTACGCGAAAGAGGGCGCCCGAGAGGCCGGGCGTTCGCTGGAGAGCATTCAGATCTCGCCGGGGGTCAGTTGCTGTCGAAGCCCGCGCATTGATCCTCCGCGTTGCCGTGCACGATGTTGCCGCCGCCGTTGACCGGGCGAGGGGTATTGGCCTTGCACTGCAGGTTGCCGTCGATCGTGTTGTCGCGGATGCGAACGACACGCGCGTTCTGAAAGACCTGGACGTCACCCTTGACGTCGTTGCCAAACAGGTTGGTGGGCGCACGGTTGCTGTCGAGCAAAATGGTGCCGCCCACTCGCGCATCGGCGACGGCGCTGGTCAGGCTCGACGAAACCATGTTCTTGATCTGCACATCGCCGATGACCACGGTATCGCGCCCGGTATTCGGGTCGGTCTGCAGCCGGACGCGCCTCGCGCCCTCCGATTGCACGCTGCCGCGAATCGTCGAGCCCAGCACCAGGAGATTACCGTTGGTGGTGACGACGATGTTGCCCTGGACGGTCGGGTTGTGGATCGTGCACACGCCATCGACGAAGACGTTGTCTACTGTTCTGTTGATAATGTTTGGCGGGCAATCGATTTCCTCTGCTCGCGCCTTCCCTATATCAACGATCAGCAACGTGACCGCCAATACTGGGATCAGATATGATGCTTTCACTGATGTCCCCTATCTAGACAGACCATAAGGACGCCTCTTAGGGATGTATGTTAGGGGCCGTGCCACGGCCTATTTATAGTTTTAATGTTCCGTTAATGTCATATTCATCGTCCATTGGGTGATGTTCTTGATCTGATCGGACGTGGGTAAATCGATGTCGAACGCGTCAGGACAGGGCCGGCGGTGACGATGCTGTCGCCGCCGAACGAAGCCGGCATTGCGGCTTGACGCGGAGGAACCGCGCTCATAGTATCCGCCTCCTTCCGAAGGAGCTGGTGGTGGGCGGTCCCGCCCAGACGCAGTTCCGCATGAGGCAGGACAAAACTTGATCGGCGCCCTCGGGCGTGAGGGAAAGGACGGCTGCGCGCCGTTTTTTCGCGCTTCCTGTAATGCAGGGCTGGCGCGCCGATGTGAGCGACGATATTGGCTTGAGGGGCGCACTGCGGCCCGCAGGAGAGTAGGGATGCCGACGATTAACCAACTGGTCAGGGCGCCGCGGAGCTCACCTCCGACGCGGAACAAGGTGCCGGCGCTGGTCGGTGCGCCGCAGAAGCGGGGGGTTTGCACGCGCGTCTACACGACCACGCCGAAGAAGCCGAACTCGGCGCTGCGTAAGGTGGCCCGGGTGCGCCTGACCAACGGCTACGAGGTAACCAGCTATATTCCTGGTGAGGGGCATAATCTGCAGGAGCACTCGGTCGTTCTGATCCGCGGTGGCCGGGTCAAGGATTTGCCCGGCGTGCGCTATCACATCATTCGCGGCACGCTGGATACGCAGGGCGTGAACGCCCGCCGGCAGCGTCGTTCGAAATACGGCGCCAAGCGGCCGAAGTAACGGATTTCCTTGAGAGGCTTGAAAAGCAGATGTCCCGTCGGCGTGCAGCGGAAAAGCGCGAGATTCTTCCGGATCCGAAGTACGGAGACCTCCTGATCAGCAAGTTCACCAACGGGCTGATGACGCAGGGGAAAAAGTCGGTCGCCGAGCGAATCGTCTACGGCGCGCTGACCTCGATGGAAAAGAAGACGCGTCAGGATCCGCTGAAGCTGTTTCACGATGCGATCGAAAACGTCAAACCGGCGCTGGAAGTTCGCTCGCGCCGCGTTGGCGGGGCGACTTACCAGGTGCCGGTCGAAGTCCGGCCGCTGCGCCGCCAGTCGCTGGCAATCCGCTGGATTGTCGACACCGCGCACAAGCGCGCCGAGAACACGATGGTCGACAGACTGGCGGCGGAACTGCTGGATGCCGCAAACAACCGTGGCGCAGCGGTGAAGAAGAGGGAAGATACGCACCGGATGGCCGAGGCCAATAAGGCCTTCTCCCATTATCGCTGGTAAAGGCTGCTGAATTTCCATGCCCCGCACCACGCCCCTCGATCGGTATCGCAACATCGGCATCATGGCGCACATCGATGCCGGAAAGACGACGACCACCGAGCGCGTCCTTTATTACACCGGGCGATCCTACAAGATCGGCGAGGTGCATGAGGGCACGGCGACGATGGACTGGATGGAGCAGGAGCAGGAGCGGGGGATCACCATCACCTCGGCTGCCACCACCTGCTTCTGGCGCGAGCATCGGATCAACATCATCGATACGCCGGGGCACGTCGACTTTACCATCGAGGTCGAGCGCTCGCTCCGCGTGCTGGACGGTGCGGTGGCGGTGTTCGATTCGGTCGCGGGTGTCGAGCCGCAGTCTGAGACGGTCTGGCGGCAGGCGGACAAGTACGACGTGCCGCGGATCTGCTTCGTCAACAAGATGGACAGGATCGGGGCGGACTTTTACCGCTGCGTCGAGATGATGAAGGACCGGCTGGGCGCGCGGCCGATCGTCCTGCAGTTGCCCATCGGTGCGGAATCCGAGTTTGTCGGGGTTGTCGATCTGGTGCGGATGCAGGCGACCATCTGGAAGGATGAGTCGCTGGGGGCGGAGTTCGTTCATGGTCCGATCCCGGATGATCTCGCGGAACAGGCAGCCGAATACCGGCACCATCTTCTGGAAATGGCGGTCGAGCAGGACGAGGCGGCGCTGGAGGCCTACCTGGAAGGCCAGGAGCCCGACGTCGAGACGCTGCTCAAGTGTATCCGCGCGGGTGCCGTCACCGGCACTTTCGTACCGGTGATCTGTGGTTCTGCATTCAAGAACAAAGGTGTCCAGCCGCTGCTGGACTCGGTGGTGGATTTCCTGCCGTCGCCGCTGGATGTGCCGCCGGTCAAGGGTGTGAAGCCGGGGACGGACGAAGAGGTGGTCCGGCGCTCAGCGGACGACGAAAAGTTCTCGGCGCTGGCGTTCAAGATCATGAACGATCCCTTCGTCGGAACGCTGACGTTCGTCCGCGTCTACTCCGGCGTTGCCCAGACGGGCGAGCAGGTGTTGAACACCATCAAGGAGAAGAACGAGCGCGTCGGCCGCATGCTGCTGATGCACGCGAATTCCCGCGAAGACATCAAGGAATGCCGGGCGGGCGATATCGTCGCCCTTCCAGGCCTGAAGCAGACGACGACCGGCGATACGCTGTGCGATCCGAAGAGCCCGGTCATTCTGGAGCGGATGGAGTTCCCCGATCCGGTGATCGAGGTGGCGGTCGAGCCCAAGACCAAGGCCGATCAGGAGAAGATGGGCGTGGCGCTGTCACGTCTCGCCAACGAGGACCCGAGCTTCCGCGTTGCCTCCGATCCCGAGAGCGGGCAGACCGTGATCAAGGGAATGGGCGAGCTGCATCTGGAGATCATCGTCGACCGGATGAAGCGCGAGTTCAAGGTGGACGCCAACGTCGGCGCGCCGCAGGTGGCCTATCGCGAAACCATTTCCCGCGTCGCCGAGGTGGACTACACCCACAAGAAGCAGACGGGGGGCGCCGGCCAGTTCGCGCGCGTCAAGATCCGCTTCGAGCCGCTCGAGCCGGGCTCAGGGTTCGAGTTCGAAAGCGCCATCGTCGGCGGGGCGGTCCCGAGGGAATACGTCCCGGGCGTGCAGAAAGGGCTTGATGCGGCGCGGACCACGGGCGTGATCGCCGGCTTTCCGATGATTGACTTCAAGGCGACACTGATCGATGGCGCCTACCACGACGTCGACTCGTCGGTTCTGGCGTTCGAAATTGCGTCGCGGGCCGCCTATCGCGAAGGACTGCCGAAGGCGGCCCCGAAGCTGCTGGAGCCGTTGATGAAGGTCGAGGTGGTGACGCCCGAAGAGTACATGGGTGACATCATCGGCGATCTGAACAGTCGGCGGGGCCAGGTCACCGGCATGGATCAGCGCGGCATTGCCCGGGTGATCACGGGGCTGGTGCCGCTGGCGACGATGTTCGGTTACGTCAACACGCTGCGCTCGATGAGCCAGGGACGGGCGCAGTACACCATGCAATTCGAGCGCTACTCTGAGGTCCCCCAGTCGATCTCTGAGGAAGTCCGGCAGCGGCTGGCGAGCTGACGGTAACGGCGCGGGAAGCGGAGCGGAGCGACATGGCGAAGGCGAAATTTGAGCGGACGAAGCCGCATTGCAATGTTGGGACGATTGGTCATGTGGATCATGGCAAGACGACGCTGACGGCGGCGATTACGAAGGTATTGTCTGAGG
>Ga0209571_1000311_pt1 | contig 69212 bp, 68 predicted proteins | sample EBPBio102011_DNA_FD_185866 | JGI IMG/M metagenome (GOLD analysis project Ga0209571, IMG submission 185866) | Wastewater treatment Type I Accumulibacter community from EBPR Bioreactor in Madison, WI, USA - Reactor 1_1/10/2011_ DNA (SPAdes)... | ecosystem: Engineered > Bioreactor > EBPR >... | reverse complement strand
GGGGGGGGGGGGGCTGCGGCCCGCTCAGACGCCGGTTCGGCGGCTTCGTCGCGCCGGTGACGGCCGTGTGAAGGACCCTCGGGCGCCTCCGTCTTCTGGGGCCTCAGCGCCTCCGCCACGGCCGAAACGGCCGCCTCCAGCCGGGCCGGCCGGGTCGAGGCAACCGGACTGGCCGCAGGCGATTGCTCCGCCGCAGGACCGCCCGACGCCTGTTCGGCAGCGGGGGCGGGATCGGGTTTGGTTTCGGGGCTGGCTTCGGGTTCGGCTTCGGGTTCCGGCGGCGGTCCCTCCGCAGCTTCGGGAAACACCGCCGCCTCAGCCACGCCGTCGCCGGTGCCGGCCAGGGTCTTGCCAAGATCAAACTGTCCCTCGGGCGGCGTCTCGCCGTCGGCCAAGGGCTGGTCGGTGAAAGCAGGGACATCAGCCGCAGCTCCCGTCGGGTCTGCCAAAGCCGCCACGACAGGCAGGCCGGCCGGCAAGGCCGCGCCGGCTGCTTCAGGGGCCGGCTCCGGCGCAGATGCACCCATCGGCTCGACGGGCAGGCGCACCTGTTCGGGCGGCGCATTCGCTGTTGCGGGCGCATCGCCTGTCGGGGCCGCTTCACCCTCGTCACCCGCGCGCGCCCGATGATCGGACCGCTCGGGCCTGTCCGCGCCCTCCTCCGAAAAGACCTCGTCAAAGCCGCCGGGATCAGCCGCCGCCGCATCCGGACCGCTTGCGCCCGCGCCCGGCCGCGCCGTGGCCAGCCCGCCCGCGCCCCCTGGAATCGCCATCATCCGCCGCCTCCCGCCTTTCTGACGTCGGGGCCAGCATGCGGGCAAACGGTTACGACTTCTTTACCGCCGTCTGTTTTTTTGAAGCCAGCAGATCAGGGAATCGCATCATGCAGATCACGCCGCCCGCCACCTCCGCCCTGCCGCTCAGCCGGACCGAGGCCGTGGCCATTCGCCGCGCCGCGACCGAGCTCGAGGCGAGTTTCTTCAGCGAGATGCTGAAACCCATGGGCACCGACCGGCCGCCCGACAGCTTCGGCGGCGGCGCCGGCGAAGACCAGTTCAGCTCGTTCCTGCGCAGCGAAGAGGCAAGGGCCATGGCGCGGCACGGCGGCATAGGGCTTGCCGAGCGGCTGTTTCCCGTGATCGCCGGGCGGGGGGGCGCGCAAAATGACATCTGATCCAGATAACGCGGCCGGGCGCCTCGGGGCGCTGCTCGACCAGGCGGCCGCCGCTGCCCGGTCCGGGGGGATCGAGCGGCTTGCCGAACTTGGCGGCGCAATGGACCAGGCCGCGCGTGAACTGGTCGCCGAGGGGCCGTCCCGGGACATATTGGCTGACCTGCGCGCGCGAGCGGAGCGGAACGGCGCCCTGATCACGGCGGCCCGGCGCGGCATCGCGGACGCGCAGGACAGGCTCCGCGCCATCGGCGGGGTCGCGCGCGGCCTCTCGGTCTATACGCGCGACGGGCGCGGCCTCACGCACACGCGCGCGGCAACCACAGTCGAGCGGCGCGCCTGAGCGGCGCTCGACGATCGCTCAACTTGTTCGCACTTGCGTGGCGCCCTTAGCACTTCCTTAGCTTCTCGGCCTCAAGGTCGACCTCGCGCCACAGACGGCGACACACCCGGGCCCGAAATGGTTCCCGGCCTATCGGTCAGAACACCGTCAACCGCCACGAAAGTGGCTTTCCTCATGGGCGTAAAGCGCCCCACTTCCGAAGGACTTCACGCATGTCGAGTATTCTGACCAACACCAGCGCCATGGTTGCCCTGCAAACCCTGCGCGGCATCAAGACCAACCTCACCAAGACCCAGGACGAAATCTCCACCGGCAAGTCCGTTGCTTCGGCGCGCGACAATTCGGCGGTCTGGGCGATTTCCAAGGTGATGGAGTCCGACGTCAAGGGCTTCAAGGGCATCTCGGACAGCCTCAACCTCGGCCAGTCGACGGTCGCGGTGGCCCGCAAGGCCGCCGAAACCGTCACCAGTCTTCTGACCGACATCAAGGGCAAGATCGTCGCCGCACAGGAATCGAACGTCGACCGGTCGAAGCTGCAGACCGACATTTCCGTCCTGCGCGACCAGATCAAGACCGTGGTCGGATCGGCCCAGATGAACGGGCTGAACCTGGTCAACGGCACGCAGTCCACGATGGATGTGCTCGCCTCGCTCGATCGACAGTCGAACGGCACGGTCTCGACCTCGTCGATCACGGTCAGCGGGCATGACCTGTCGACCGGAGCCTATGCGGCCAAGGCCGCCCTCACGGGGTCGACGAACGTTTCGGCCAACGGCGACACGGCGGGCTTCCAGCTGGACAATACCAGCGGCACCGGCAACATCATCATCGACCCTGCCGCCGGTTTTGCCGCGGGCGACAGCGTCTCGATCACGGTTGGCGGAAAAACGGCATCCTACACTGTCAGTGCAAGCGATGTGGCGTCCACCACACCGTCGGACCTGGTCGCAGTTGGCCTGAAAAATGCCATCGACAAACTGGGGATCAGCGGCCTGACGGTCGACTATGACAGCGGATCGCCGGGCGAACTGGCCTTCTCGAACACGGGCGCCACGGACATGACGGTTGCGGCCCAGTTCCGCAACGCCGGCTCCGGCGGTCTTGCCGCGCTGTCGGCGGTCGACGTGTCGACGGGTGCGGGCGCGACGGCAGCTCTCGGCAATATCGAGGCGCTCATCAAGACCTCGATCGACGCTGCTGCCGATTTCGGCGCGTCGCAGGCCCGGATCGACACGCAGGCGAGCTTCGTCAGCCAGCTGTCGGACGCGCTGAAGACCGGCATCGGCTCGCTTGTTGACGCCGACATGGAAGAGGCGTCGGCCCGGCTTCAGGCCCTGCAGGTGCAGCAGCAGCTGGGCGTGCAGTCGCTGTCGATCGCCAACCAGGCGCCGCAGTCGATCCTGTCGCTCTTCCGCGGCTGATGATGTCGCCGGGGGCGCCCGTCTGGAGTGCCCCCGGACCACCCCCTTCCCTTGCCCCGAGTCGATAGGATCAACCCCGTGATTGCGCAAACTTCCCCCCCGGCCCCCTACGCCCGACCCGCCTATGGCTCGCAGGCCCCGGCCATCCGCACCGCCCGCGGCGCCGAGTATGAGGCCTTCGCCATGGCCACCCGGCAGCTCAGCGCCGCGACCGGGCCCGGCAAGGGCGACTTCGCAGCACTCGCCAACGCGCTCTTCGCCAACCAGCGGCTCTGGACGGTGATCGCGTCCGACGTCAGCGAGCCGACCAACGGCCTGCCTGCAGAGCTGCGCGCGCGGCTCTTTTCCCTGGCCGAGTTCACGCGCCAGCATTCCTCGAAGGTCCTGCGCGAAGAGGCCGATGCGCGCGTGCTGATCGACATCAACATGGCGGTGATGCGCGGGCTGCGCGGCCCTGGGGCCGACCAATGAGCGGCCTTGTCCTGAAGCTCGCGCCGCATGAGCGCGTCCTGGTGAATGGCGCGGTCGTCGAAAACGGCGACAAGCGTGCCCGGCTGACGATCGTGACGCCGAACGCGCATATCCTGCGTCTGCGCGACGCCATCCATCCGCACGAGGTCAACAGCCCTGTCCGCAGGGTCTGCTACATCGCCCAGCTGGTCCTGTCGGGCGATGCCCGGCCAGAGGAGGCGCGGCCGCAACTCATCCGCGGTGTCGAACAGCTGAGCCTCGCGCTCACCGATCACGACAGCCGCCGCCAGCTCGCAGCAGCGACCGAGGCGCTGCTGGACGATCAGTTCTACCAGGCGCTCAAGTCGCTCAGGACGCTTCTGCCGCGGGAAGCGCGGCTGATGGCCGCGTCCGGGACATGAGTTTTGCGCCCGTCCTTCCCGCCACCGGCATCACCGGCTGGGCCTTCCTGAACCGAACACTTTCGGCGCAGAAGACGGCCTTCGAAAAGGACGGCGCGCTGCAGGGGGACATGGCCTATTTCCGGACGAACATCGGCAAGGTGAAGACGGCGGATCAACTCATGGGCGACCGGCGGCTCCTGAGGGTCGCGCTCGAGGCCCACGGGCTTCGCGACGACCTGCCGAACCGGGCTTTCATCCGCAAGGTCCTCGAAAGCAGTTCCTTTTCCGCGGGCTCCCTGACCAATCGCCTGGCTGACAAGCGCTATCAGGCCTTCAGCCAGGCGTTCGGCTTTGGCGACTTCGCCACCCCCAACACGCAGAAGTCCGATTTTGCCGAAAAGATCCTGTCGGCCTTCCGCGAGCGAAGGTTCGAAGAGGCCGTCGGGTCCCAGGACGAAACGCTGCGGCTCGCCATGAACGCACAGCGCGAACTGGGGGTGATCGCGGCACGATCCGGGACGGAAAACGGCCGGTGGTACACCGCGCTCGCCTCGCCGCCCCTGCGCCAGGTCCTGCAGACGGCCTTCGGGTTGCCATCGACCTTCCTGTCGATCGACATCGACCGCCAGCTGACGATCCTCAAGTCGAAGGCGCAATCGCTACTCGGGCGGAGCGACCTGGCTGCCGTGACGGATCCGCGCAACATGGACAAGCTCATCCGCCAATACCTGTTCCGGTCCGACGCCGCGACGAGCAGCCCGACCTCGCCCGCGCTGACATTGCTGCAGGGCACGGCGACCAACAGGCTGTCGCTTTATGCCTGAGCGGGACTGATCATCCTGTGATGCGGCGTTGATGGTGTCGTTGACGATCAGGTCGGTTCGGGGCCGGCTCACAAGAAAAAGGGGAATGCGGTGAGGCTCCCCGCTTCAAGACGGAACCGAAAAGGCGTTCGTGCATTGAGGTTCAACCCGGGCTAACGTGACCTTACAAATCATCGGGAGGCTCCGTCCATGGGTATCATCTGGACCATCATCATCGGGTTCGTCGCCGGTCTGATCGCGCGCGCCCTCTTTCCGGGCAATCGCGAGCCAGCTGGCTTCGTGCTGACGACCATTCTGGGCATCGTCGGCGCGCTGGTCGCAAACTTCCTTGGCAGGGCGATGGGCTGGTATGGGCCGGGCGACGGCGCCGGCCTGATCGGCTCGGTCGTGGGGGCGATCATCGTGCTGGCTGCCTGGTCGGCGATCGCGCGCCGCGCCTGAGGGTCGCGGGCACCCGGCAGGCGTCACGGTCCGAAAGCCGCGGGATGCGAGACTTGCGCCGATAGGGCCTGGCCCTATGGGATCGTCCGCTCGCAGATCTTGCCGAAGGCGCGGCCGCCGCAGGGCCGCGGTTCAACCGGTGTAGCTTCGGATCAGCGCGCCCGATACCAGCGTCCAGCCGTTCGCCACAACGAAGAAGGCGAGCTTGAAGGGCATTGCGACCACGGCCGGAGGCACCATCATCATGCCCATCGACATCAGGACGGCCGAGACGACCAGGTCGATGACGAGGAAGGGCAGGTAAAGCAGGAAACCGATCTGGAAGGCGCGGGCGATCTCGCTCAGCATGAAGGCGGGGACCAGGGTCGAATAGGCGGCATCGCCGACGGCGATGGATGCAGTGTCGGGGCGCAGGCTCGCGAGCGACTGGTAGGTCCCGGGGTCGACGCGGTGGGCCATGAACGCGTGGAAGGGCTGCGCGCCGCGGGCGAGCGCGTCGCCGGGGGCCATCTGGCCGGCCAACAGCGGCTGGACGGCGTGGGTCCAGGCGTCGCGGAAGGCTGGCTCCATGATGAACCATGTCAGGAACAGCGACAGCGAGACGATGACCATGTTCGGGGGCGCCTGCTGAACGCCGATCGCCTGCCTCAGGATCGACAGGACGGTGACCAGGAAGGGAAAGCAGGTCACCATCACCGCAAGGCCAGGTGCGAGGCCCAGAAGCGTGACCGCCGCGATGATAAGGAGCGACTGGCCGCCGAGGCTCGAGGCGGGGAGCGCCAGTGGCGAGCCCTCGGGGGCGCCGGGGGCGAGTTGCAGGGGAAGGCCGCCGGCCGTCGGCGGCAGGGGCGCCTGCTGCGCGAGGGCCGGGTGCACGGCGAGGAGCAAGAGGCCGGCGGCGAGAAGCAAGGCGGCCAGTCCCACGCCGGCATCAGGGCCGGGCGCGGCGACCGCGCGTGGCGCCGTCAGCGGCCGAACGCCTGCCGGCCAGCGGGTCCGCGTCGGACGTGCCATCGGCGCACCCCTCCTCACAGCCCCTCCTTCAGGTCCGCCACCTCGGTCAGGCGCACGGCCAACTGCCCGGCCTGGTCGCCATCGAGCTCGGTCAGCTCGCCGCGCGCGATGAGCCGATCGCCGACGTAGAGGTCGACCGGATCCTCGACCCGCCGGTCGAGCGTCAGGACCGCGTCGCGGCGCAGGCGCAGGAGGTCGCGCACCGCGGGGCGGGCACGGCCCACCGAGACGGTGATGGTGATCGGCACCTGGCCGAAGGCGCTCGCCATGTCGGCGGCGCTGGTCGTGGCTTGGTCGGGGGCGCTCATGGGTCCTCTCCATCGGTTTCGTGCTGAAAGTAGCCCTCGACTGCCCGGGCGATGGCGGCAACGGCGCGGTCGAGGTCGACGAGCCGTTCCTGGGGTGCGGCGGGCGCCTCTTCCTCGGCCCCGCCGCTGCGGCCGATCCTCAGAAGGGCCTGGCCGGGACCGAAGGTGTCGTCAGCCATGACGGTCAGCGGGAAGTCCGCATCCGCAATCAGCCGCTCGACCAGTGCTACGTTTTCGGGCGCAGTGCGGATCGAGATCGGCGCTGCCGAGAGCTGGCCGGCGAGCGGGCGGAGCTCGTCAAGGATCACCGCGCCCAGGGCCGCGCGCGCGACGTTCGGCAGGACCTTGCCGGTCATCTCGGCGATGAGCGGCTCGATCGCGGTCAGGATATGTCGGTGGGCCTCGCGCCAGGTCAGGCCCATGGCGCAGAGGTTGCGGCCAAGATCGGCGCGAAGCCGGCTGATTTCGTCGCTTTGCGCCGCGATGGCATCGTCCCAGCCAGCCGCATAACCCTGGTCGTAGGCCGCGAGCCGCGCCTCTTCGCCGTCGGGGCTGCCAGCCTGGCCGTCATCGAAATACTCAAGCGTGACGGGGCGCATCGTCAGCCGACCTCCTCGGTCACGTCACCCATCCAGCCCTTCAGGATCTCGACCGATTCGTCCTGGCGCTCGGCCATCAGGCGCCTCAGCCGCGCGACGGGATCGTCGGCAGCGACGGCGGGTGCGGCGGGACGGCGCGCCGCTTGCGGCAGGTCGCGCGGGGGGGCGTCGGCATCTTCGATCACGCCGGTCAGGGGCGCGCCGACGGCAACAAGGGCGCCGGGACCGGACAGGGCGCGCGGCGCGGGTCGGGCGGCAATGGCACGACCGGCCAGCACGGGACGCACCACGAAAAGCCCAAGGACCAGCGCCACGATCGACAGGACGCCGAGCTGGATGATGGTCATGACATCAAAGGCAAGGGGCGGGATGAGGCTGCTTTCGGGGCCTGATCCGGTGCCGCCAATCGGCTCGAAAGCGAGCGTCTTGATCGTCAGGACATCGCCGCGCTTTTCATCAAAGCCGACTGCCGCCGCGACCAGCTCGCGCAAGGCGCCCAGCTCGTCATCGGCGCGCGGCGCCCATTTGGACTGGCCGTTCGCGTCGGCCGTCGTGACCCCGTCGACCAGCACTGCAACCGTCAGGCGGCGAACGGCGCCCGGCGCCTTCACCACCTCGCGCCGCGTCTCGCTCACGTCATAGTTCATGCGCTCGCTCGACTGGCTGTCGTTCTTCTGGGCGCTCTTGCCACCCCCGCCGGCCGCGCCCGAGGGCAGGTTCGAGGCGACGGTGACGCCCGCGCCGCCCTGGTCCTGCGAGGAGGAGGTCTTTTCATCGGTCTGCGAGGAAATCGCCACGCGGCCCTGCGGGTCGATCTGGCGTTCGGTGATCTGTTCGCTGTCGGTCACGGTATCGACCGACAGTTCGACCTGCGCGTGGCCCGCGCCGACCCGCGCCTCGAGAAGGCGCAGGACGTTGGCGCGGAGCGCCTGGGCACGGTCATCCCCGGCCTCGGCCGGGCCGGGCGTATCGGGGCGCACGAGCCGGCCCCGTCCGTCGATCACCGCGACATCCTCGGGCTTCATGCCCGCGACGGCGGAAGACACCAGAAAACGCAGCGCGCGCGCCTGGTCGGGCGACATGGCCGTCGCGGCCCCCGCGAGCGTCACCGACGCCTTCGGTTCGGGCGCCGCCTGCAGGCCTGCGGGTTCGGTGTTCGAGATATGGACGCGCACGCCGCGCATGCCGGGAAGGCTCGCGATCGTGCGGGCAAGCTCACCCTCTTTCGCGCGCCAATAGGCGGCGTCGAACATCTGCGAGGTCGTGCCGAAGCCCGACAGGCCATCAAGAAGCTCATACCCCTCGCCCGAATTCGAGGGCAGGCCCTGCGTGGCAAGATCCATCCTGAGCCGGTCGCGCTGGTCCGACGCGACATAGATCGCCTGGCCCCGCACCTCATACTTCGCACCCTGCTGGTCAAGGGCCGCCAGCACCTCGCCCGCGCGCTGGCCGTCGATCCCGGCATAGAGAAGCGCCATCGAGGGCCGCGTCGCCACCTGCGCGAGCCCATAGACCGCCGCAAACATCAACAGGGTCGCGAGCACCGTCACGATGCGCCGCCTTGGGTTAAGCGAGGACCAGAGCTCGATCAGATTCTGCACGCATGCCTCCGTCACGGCCTTCTGACCGCGCCTCCTTCATCGCTGATCGGTCTTAACAATCGGTTAGTGGGCGTCGGCTAAAACGGGCCTCAAAGGAGAGTGCGACCGACATGTCCGACGCGACCGCATCAAGCGCCGACCAACCCGCAGAGGCGCCGAAGAAAAAGTCGAAAAAACCGCTGCTTATCGGCGTTCTTCTGCTGATTCTGTGCGGTGCGGGCGGCTTTTTCCTGACCTATTCCGGCCTTCTGGGCGGCGGCGGGGCCAAGTCCGAATCACACGCCGCAGAGGGTGAGAAGGCGCCGGCCGACATCGCGTTCGTGCCAATCCAGCCGCTCGTGGTGTCGCTCGGGCCCGAGGCGGGCGGGCGGTTCCTGCACTTCACGGCACAGCTCGAGGTCGAGAAGGCCGCGACCGAGGAGGTCACGCTCCTTCTGCCGCGCGTCGTCGATGTGCTGAACGGCTATCTGCGCGCGGTCGACACGCAGGAACTGTCGGACCGCAACGCGCTCGTGCGGCTGCGCGCGCAGATGCTGCGGCGCGTGCAGCTTGTCGCCGGCGGCCAGAAGGTGCGCGACCTTCTGATCAGTGAATTCGTCATCAACTAGGACGGGACGTGTGGGATGGAGATGATCATCAATCTGCTGATGGGCGCGGGCGCCGTCGGGGCCGGCTTTTACTGCCTGATCCTGTCGCGCCGCCTTCAGGCGCTGAACGGGCTCGAAGGTGGCATGGGCGGCGCGATCGCGGTCCTCTCGGCTCAGGTCGACGACATGACGAAGGCGCTTCAGGCGGCGCAGACCACCGCCGGGGCATCGCACAATGCGCTGACCGGGCTGACCGATCGGGCCGAGGCTGCGGCGCGGCAACTCGAATTGCTGCTCGCGTCCCTCCATGACCTGCCCGAGACACCGGGGGCCGAGCGGCGCCGGCCAAGCGTGGTGCGGCATGCGTCCGTCCGACGCGCCCCGGCCGAGGTTGCGTGATGGGCTTTCCCGCATTTCCCGCATTTCTCTGGCGCCCGGCCGCGGTGCCGCGGGTTCGCGCCCGGCAGAAGGGTCTTCTGATGCTCGCCACCTTCCTGGCCCTGTCGGGCGCACTGCGGATCGGGAACGGGGTCGGCCAGGCGATGGCCGAAGCGACCATCCCGGCCGTTGAAGGGGTCACGCCGTCGGACGCGGCCCCTGCCACAGGCGCGGCCTGCGACGCCGCGACAGGCAGCGCCGAACTCCTGGCCGCGTTGCAGGCGCGCGAGGCGAAGCTGAAGGAGGCAGAGGCCAAGGCCGCCGAACGCGAACAGTCCCAGGCGCTAGCCCGGTCCGAGATCGAACGGAGAATCGCCGCCTTGACCGAGGCGGAACAGAAGCTCGCGGCGACGGTCGCGATCGCCGACCAGGCGGCCGACAAGGATGTCACGCGCCTTGTGAGCGTCTACGAGGCGATGAAGCCCAAGGACGCCGCGCGGCTCTTTGCCGAGATGGACCCCGAGTTCGCCGCCGGCTTCCTGGCCAAGATGCGGCCAGAGGCTGCCGGGGCGGTCCTTGCCGGGCTCGACCCTGCCAAAGCCTATGCGATCACGGCCCATCTGGCGGGGCGCAATGCGCTCGCGCCCAAAAGCTGAGGGGACCTGAAGGGCGGCCGGCAGAGACGGTTTCTTAACACCTCCACGCCACTCTCGGCCCCGGGGCAGCGTCCGCCAGAGATTCGGGCGGGGCGTGGATTGGCAGACGAAAGGGGGACGCGATGATCGGATTTGTCGGCATCGCCATCATCTTCATCATGGTCTTCGGGGGCTACACGCTTCACGGCGGCAAGCTCGGCATCGTCCTGGAGGCGCTGCCCTGGGAAATGATCATGATCGGCGGCGCGGCGGCGGGGGCCTTCGTCCTTTCGAACGACATGGCCTCGGTCAAGCAGACGCTGCGCGACATCGGCAAGGTCTTCAAGGGCACGAAATGGAAGCCGCAGGACTACCGCGACCTTCTGTGCCTGCTATTCGAGCTGATCCGGCTCGCGAAATCGAACCCGGTCGCGGTCGAGGAACATATCGAAAATCCCGACGGCTCGTCGATCTTCGGAAAGTATCCCAAGATCCAGAAGGACCATGATGCGGTCGACCTGATTACCGACACGATGCGCGCGGCCTCGATGAACTATGACGACCCCCATCAGGTCGAAGAGGTCCTGGAAAAGCAGCTCGAGGCGAACCTTCACCATGCGCTCCATTCCAGCCACGCACTGCAGTCGATCGCCGACGGCATGCCCGCGCTCGGGATCGTCGCGGCCGTTCTGGGCGTCATCAAGACCATGGGTTCGATCGACCAGCCGCCGGAGATCCTGGGCGGGATGATCGGCTCGGCACTGGTCGGGACGTTCATGGGCGTCTTCATGGCCTATGGCCTCGTCGGCCCCTTCGCCGCCAAGGTCAAGTCGGTGGTCGAAGAGGACGCCCATTTCCACAAGCTGATCCGCGAGGTGCTGGTGGCAAACCTGCACCGCCACCCGCCGAACATCTGCATAGAGGTCGGCCGGCAGAACACGCCCCATCACATGCGGCCGAGTTTCTCCGCGCTCGAGGAATCGCTCAAGGCGCTGAAGGCAGAGGCGGCATGAGGCTGGTCCTGTCCTGGCTGGTGGTTGCCCTGGCGGGCCTGGCGTTGCCCGCAGCGGCGGCGCCGATCGCGGTCGAGACGGGTGAGCACGATGGCTTCACCCGCATTGTCCTGCGGCCCTCCGCGCCGGTCGACTGGCAGCTTGGCCGCCATGCGGATGGCTATGAGTTGCGCGTTGCCGGGGCCGATGTGGCCTTTTCGACGGACGGCGCCTACCGAAAGATCGGGCGAAGCCGGCTCGCGGACCTTGCGGTCACCTCGAGCGGCCGTGGCCTGTCGCTGACGCTTGCCTGCGATTGCCACGCGCGGGCCTTTTCGATGAAGAGCGGTGTCATCGTCATCGACGTAACGGATGGCCCGGCGCCCGGAAACGGCCCATTCGAAAAGCCGCTCGCCGCTGACGGAGCGGCAGCTCCAACCCAAATGCCCGAAGACGCGACTTCTGCGCCCCGGGCAAGCGCAGGAAGCGCTTCCGCGTTTTCGGGTGGCCAGGCCCAGCCATTGGCGCCCGCAGTTGCCTATGCCAACCTGCCACCCCCCCCGCCGACGCAGGGCGACCTGCCCGTGGCGGGCCTGCCCTCGCCCTTTGCGCCCGAGAACTTCCGCAGCCGCACCGACAGGTCAATCCCGCCGCCAAATGCGCCTCCAACCGGGGCCGCAGAGGGGCCGCTGACGGCGGCGCATGAACCGGCTGCCAGCGCGGCTTCACCGCCGGTTGCCGCGCCCGCGACCTTCGATGCGGCGCCCACGGTGTCGGCGCTGCCCGGATCCCCCCTGCCGAACCTGCCCACCGCGACGGCCCAGGCGGCCGAGGCGGATCTCTTTCGTCAATTGAGCCGGGCGGCATCGCAGGGCTTCGTCGAACTGGCCAATCCGCCCCCGACGACCGCCGCCCGGGCCGGCCGAACGGCAACGGAGCAACCGCCGGTGACGGAGCCCGACCCGCCGCCGGTGGAGGATCCGGTCGCCGGCTTCCGCATTGAGACGAGCCTCGACCGCGACACGCCTGCGCGGCTTGCTGCCTCTGCAGTCACGGCGGCCGGCAATGCCTGCCCGACCGACGATCGGCTTGCCCTGTCCACCTGGTCTGACGGCCGACCGCCGGCCGACCAGATCGCCGATGCACGGGCGGCCCTGGTTGGCGAGTTCGACCGGGCAGAGCCTGAGGGCATCGGTCGTCTCGCGCGGCTCTACCTTGCGTTCGGCATGGGCGCCGAGGCGCGGCAGATGGTGCAGTCCTTCCCGGTCGAAGTGCCCGACGCGCGCCTTTTGGCCGATATGGGCCGGATCATGGAAGACGAGCCTGTCCCCGCCTCGAGCCCGCTGAACGGCCTTCGCGACTGCGAGACCGCGGTGGCGCTCTGGGCCTTTCTGGCTGCTCCGGATTCGGCCTCGGTCAAGTTTGTCGACACGTCGGCCGTCGTGCGGGCCTTTTCGGCCCTGCCCCTGCCAGTGCGGTCGCTGCTCGCGCGTCGCCTTGCGCTGCGGCTCACCGACGTCGGCGCGGCCGAAGCCGCAAGGGCCGTCCGCAATGCCCTTGCCCGCGACCAGACCGCCGATCCGCGGCTTGTCAGCCTGATGGATGCCGAGCGCACATTGACCGCAGTGCCGGGGCAACCGGCGTCGGTATCGAGCGCGCAGGAGGCGGCGCGGGCGGATCTCGAAGAGGTTGCGCAGGGGTCGGACCCCCTGGCCGACGCGGCGCTCCTGCGCCTCACGGACGAGGCGAACCTGCGTCACGAGCCGATGGGCGACAGCGATTTCACAGCCCTGGCTGCCCTGACGACCGAACGTCGGGGCACGGCGGAGGGGCGGTCCCTTGGTCGCGCGCTGGGACTGGCCCTTGCGCTTCGCGGTGATTTCGACGGAGCCTATGCGCGCCTGAAAATGGGCGGCTCCGGCGAGCCGGACAGCGGCACGATCGCGGCCCTTGCCCGGATCCTGGCGGAAAAGGGTGACGATCCGACGGTGCTGCGTTTCGGCCTGGCTATCCCGAGCCCCTTTGGGACGCTCGCCCCGGCATCGTCCGAGAGGTCGGCCCTGGCCCGTCGCATGTCCGACGCGGGATTTCCCGCAGCCGGGCTCGCGTTCCTTGGCGAGGGGGGGCAGCAGACCTCGGCCGGGCGGCTGATCGCCGCTGCGGCCGCGCTTCAGGATGGGGACGGCCCTTCGGCCCTTGCGAGCCTCGATGAAATCGGGGCAGACGCCAGCCCCTCGGACCGGCAGGCGGCCGCGCGGCTGCGGGCCAGGGTTCTGATCGCGACAGGTGACGTTGGCCAGGCTGCGCCGATCCTTCAGGCGCTTGGCGACAGCGAGGGCGCGGCGGCCGCGGACTGGCAGGCCGGAAACTGGGCGGAGGCGGCCGCGAGCTCAAGCCGGCTGAAGGAGGCGGTTGATGGGCTGGGGCTGGCCCGGGCGTCGCCTTCGGCCGGTGCCGGTGCCGGTGCGGGTGCGGGTGCGGGCGACGAAGCGGTAACGCTTGCCACCAGCAAGGCGCTGATCGACGATAGCGCGCGCGCGCGGACCGCTCTGGGACAACTGCTGGGCCTGGACGGGGCTTCGACCACATCCGCAACGACGCCTGCACCATCAACCGCCGCGCCGAAGCCGGCTGGACCATGAGGTGCATCGGGCCCTGCAGGGCGAAAACCGCATGGGGTCGCGCCGGTGCCCTGGCGCCATGGCAGTCCAGGTGCGCCGCCGGTCCAAAGACCGCGATGTGGTTCGGGCGCTAACCCTTTTTCAACCCTCTCCCCCTAACGTCCGAGGCCAGGAAGCAGGGGAGCGGTCAGAATGGCCAGCGGCATCGCGGACAGATCGCGTGGATGGCATGGCGGCAGCTCGCCCGGATCACGCGGTCCAGACCTTGGGCAACAGGGTCTTTCGCCACCGTGCCCGCGCCACTCGCGCAATGTCCAAAGGTTCGGTCGCCACGACCTGGCGGCCATCGCCGCCCTGGCCGGGCGCCTCTTTCTCGTCGCGCTGTCCGTGGCGGTCGTCGTTGCATCGTCCGCCCGAGCGTCCCGGACCATCGCCGACCCTTCGTCGCTCTGCGAAGAGGCGATCCACTTTGCCTCGGACCGAGAGCAGGTGCCGCTGTCGGTCCTGAGCGCGATCGCGCTGAACGAATCGGGGCGGAAAGGGGCGGCTGGGTTCCGTGCCTGGCCCTGGACCGTGAACATGGAAGGCAAGGGGGTCTGGTTCGACGGGCCGGACGAGGCGCTCGCCTATGCGCGGCGCGAGTTCGATCGGGGGGCGCGCAGTTTCGACGTGGGCTGCCTGCAGATCAACTATCGCTGGCACGGGCAGAATTTCGCCTCGATCGAACAGATGTTCGACCCGACCTCCAACGCCATCTATGCGGCCCGGTTTCTGCGCGCGCTCTATGCCGAGAGGGGTTCGTGGGAGGCGGCGGCGGGGGCCTATCATTCGCTGAATCCGGTCTTTGCCACGCCCTATGCGGCGCGGTTCTCGCGGCTGAGGGCCGATTTCCTGAACCGGAACGGAGGCGAGGTGCCGATGGTGCCGGAGCTGGCGCTCGCGTCCTACGGCGGGTCGCCGGACGGGATGTCGGTCGCTGGCGACTGGGGGGCGCCCGCCCTGCCGCCGCCGAACCGGTTTCCCCTGCTGATGGCCGGCGGCGGGGCCGGGATCGGCTCGGTCGTCCCGCTCGACAACAACGAGGTGGCGGCGCTTTTCGAGCCTGCGCGGGCGGCCGGCGCCTTCCTGAGCGACCAGCCTCAGACTGTCGCGCCTGACGCGGCCAACCCGGGGCCCGCCGCGCCCACACCCGCGCCAGCCGACACCGCGCCAGCCGCCCTGTCAGCCCTCTTTCCCGGCGGCACCGGCCTTGGCGCCTTCCTTGGCGCCCCTTCCCCGGCAGGGGCGCCCTCGCCGCTTCCGGACCTGCCCTCGCCATGACTCCGCGCGCGCTTTCGCTCTTTCATCCGACGGTGCTCCTGGCGCTCGCCATGATGGCGATCATCGCCATGATGATCCTGCCGATGCCGGCCTGGATCCTCGACGCCGGGCTCGCGGCCTCGTTCGCGATCGCGATCCTGATCTTCACGCTCACACTCTTCATCGAACGGCCGCTCGATTTTTCCTCGTTCCCGACCATCCTCCTGGCCTCGCTCATGCTGCGGCTCGCGCTCAACGTCTCGTCGACGAAGCTCATCATCGGGCAGGGGCACACGGGCACGCAGGCCGCCGGCAAGGTGATCGAAGGCTTTGCCATGTTCATCATGTCGGGCTCGGTCCTGATCGGGCTCGTGGTCTTCGGCGTCCTGCTGATCGTCAATTTCATCGTCATCACCAAGGGTGCCGGCCGCATGGCCGAGGTCGGCGCGCGCTTTGCGCTCGACGGGATGCCGGGGCGGCAGATGGCGATCGACGCCGACATGAACGCGGGTGCAATCGACCATGCCGAAGCGCGGGCGCGGCGCGAGCGCGAGCAGGCGGAGACCACCTTCTTCGGCTCGCTCGACGGGGCGTCGAAGTTCGTCAAGGGCGATGCGGTCGCGGGGCTTCTCATCACGCTTCTGAACCTGGTCGTGGGGCTGTCGATCGGGATCGGCGTCCATGGCATGCCCGCCGGGCGCGCGCTCGAGACCTATGCGATCCTGACGGTGGGCGACGGGCTCGTGAGCCAGATCCCGGCCGTCATCATCTCTATCGCCTCGGCGCTGCTTCTGTCGCGGGGCGGGACGAAGGGGGCGGCCGACAAGGACATCCTGCGCCAGCTGGGCCAGCATCCGGCGGCGCTTGGCACGGTCGCGGTGCTGATGGCGCTTTTCGCGCTGGTGCCAGGGCTGCCCTTCGTGCCCTTCATGATCGGCGCCGCCCTTCTGGGGGGCGCGGCCTGGATGCGCCACCGCACGCAGGCGACCGAGGCTGCCGCCGAGATGTCGGGCGTCGCGCTGGTCGATCCGCCCCGGGCGCGGTCGATGGGCGACATGCTCGACATCGACGACATCCATGTCGAGTTCAGCCCCGAACTCGTCAGCATGGTCCTTGACCCCGCGACCGGGCTAGACGCGCGGATCGCCAACATGCGCGCCCATATCGCAACCGGCTACGGGCTGATCCTGCCCGAGATCCGCCTGACCGACGATGCAACCCTGGCCGAGGGGATGTACCGCATCCGCATCCAGGGCGTCGAACAGGCCGCCGACCGGCTTTACCCCGACCAGGTGCTGGCGCTTCTGGGCGGCGATGCCGTGGCGATCCCGCCCGGCGGCGACGTGAAGGAGCCGGTCTATGGCGCTCCGGCGCGCTGGATTTCGCGCGCGCAACAGGAAGAGGCGGTGCTGGCCGGCGCCACGGTCGTCGCGCCGGCCGAGGTCCTGGCGACGCACCTGCTGGAGGTGGTGAAGCGCAATTTCGCGCGGCTTCTGACGCTGAAGGCGCTCCGCCGCCTCCTGGCCGAGACGGTGAACCTGAGCGACCCGATCCGGGCCGAGGCCAACCGCAAGCTGATCGAGGAGTTGATCCCCGAAAAGGTGCCGGTCGACCTGCTGCTGCCGGTCCTGCGGCTGCTTCTTGACGAGCGCGTGTCGATCCGGAACCTGCCCCTGATCCTCGAGGCGATCGCCGAGGGGCGCGGGCTCGGGCCGCCCGAGGCGGTCTGCGAACATGTGCGGCGGCGGCTCGGGTTCCAGCTGGTCGCCGACCTGCGCCGGCCGGACGGGTCGGTGCCGCTTCTGCAACTCGCGCCAGAGTGGGAGGACACGTTCCGCACCTGGCAGGTCGAGGGCGAGCGGGGGGGCGGGGGCGGCGACGTGGCGCTGCCGCCCGACCTTTTCAACCGGCTGACCGGAACGATTGCCGAAAAGGTGGCGCGCAGCGGCGAGCGGGGACTTTTCCCCGCGCTCGTGACCTCGAGCCGGCGGCGGCGGTTCCTGCATGCAGCACTCGCGGCCAAGGGGATGCAGACGCCGGTCCTGTCGTTCGACGAGCTCGGGACCGAGGCGCGGCCGGCGATCGTCGGCGTGGTCGCGGCATGACGGGGCCGATGGCCGACCTGATGGCCTGGGTCCTTTCGGCCCTGCGCACGGGGGCCGCGACCTATGGGCTGGCCTTCCTGAGGGTGGGGGCGATCATGGCGCTTCTGCCGGGGTTCGGCGAGCGAATGATACCGGCGCGCATCCGGCTGGTCGGTGCGTTTGCCATCACTGCCGTCGTCGCGCCGGCGGTCGCGGACCGGCTGCCCGCCCTGCCCGATGGCCCCGCGAGCTACCTGCCGCTGCTTCTGACGGAAACGGCGGTCGGCCTGACGCTCGGCTTCACGCTCCGGCTCTTCATCTTCGCGCTCGAGATCGCGGGCGAGCTTGCGGCCCAGTCGGGCTCGCTCGCCCAGATGTTCGCGACCGGCGGCGACCCGGCGCCCGCGCTTTCGCACCTGCTGACCTTCGCGGCCTTCGGGCTGATGCTGACGCTCGGGCTTCACGTCCGCTTCGTCGAGGTGATCATCCTGTCCTATGGCGCCATCCCCGCCGGCACCCTGCCGGGCGCGGGGCTTCTTGCCGACTGGACCATCGCCCATGTGGCGCAGGCCTTCACGCTCGCCGTCGGGCTCGCAGCGCCCTTCGTGGCGATCGGGCTCCTCTACAACCTCGCGCTTGGCATCGTGAACCGGGCGCTGCCGGGGCTGATGCTGTCGTTCATCGGCGCGCCGCTCTTGTCGGGCGGTGCGCTGCTGCTGGCCGCCGTCGCGCTGCCGTTCCTGATGCAGCATTGGGCGGCGGCGTTCGAGGGCTTCCTGGCCCGGCCCTTCGCGGGGGCGCCATGAGCGAGGACGAAAGCCGCGACCACGAGCCGACACAGAAGAAGCTCGACGATGCCCGCACCAAGGGCGACCTGCCGCGATCGGCCGACCTGACGGGCGCCATGGTGATGCTGTCTTTCGCCGGTGTCGCGCTCTTTGCCGGGGCCGGGCTGCTGGCCGCCTTCGGCCGGGCGGCCGCCGGACTGATCGAGGGGATCGGTGCACCGGGCCGGACGGGGGCGGCCGGTGGAGCCATCCTTGCGATGCTCTGGCCGACGCTGCCCTTCCTTCTTGTCCCCGCGCTTGCGGCCGCCCTGTCGATTGCCGCCCAGCGCGCCTGGGTCTTTGCGCCGAAAAAGCTGCAGCCCGACCTCAAGCGGTTGGGCCTGATCGCCAATGCCGGCCGCCGGTTCGGGCGGCAGGGGATGGTGGAATTTGCCAAGAACGTCGCGAAACTCCTGGCAACCGCCGCGCTTGCGGGCTGGTTCATCGCGACGAGCCTGCCCGAGTTGCTTCTGGCCGGGCGGATCGACGGGCGGCCCGCGGCGGTGGTACCCGTCGTGGTCCTCGGCCGGTTCCTGATCCTGGCGGCGGGGCTGGCGCTCGCGTTCGGTGCCCTCGACTACCTCTGGCAGTTCTTCGACTTTCGCCGCCGTAACCGCATGAGCCACCAGGAATTGAAGGAAGAATTCCGCGAGGCCGAGGGCGATCCGCACATGAAGGGCGAGCGGCGGGCACGGGCGCGGGCGATCGCCATGAACCGGATGCTCGCGGATGTGGCGAGGGCCGATGTGGTCATCGTCAACCCGACGCATTACGCGGTGGCGCTTCGCTGGGCGCGGGGGACCGGCCGCGCGCCGGTCTGCGTGGCAAAGGGGACCGACGCGGTCGCGGCGCGCATCCGCGAACGGGCGGCGGTCCACGGCATTCCGATCCGGTCCGACCCGCCAACCGCGCGCAGCCTTCATGCCACGGTAGAGATCGGGCGCGAGATCGGGCGCGACCAGTATGCCGCCGTCGCCGCCGCGATCCGCTATGCCGAGAAGATGCGGGCGCAGGCGCGGGCGCGCGGGTTCTGAGGTGACCAGGGGCAGAAAGGACAGGCGATGAGCAGACAGGCGAAGGATCTGAGGCAGCTCGCGGAACTCGCACGGCTCGTGAGCGACCGGGACCTGGCCGAACTCGCGGCCATCTCTGCGGCCCGGCAAGGGGCCGAAGCGCGGCGGCGCGGGCTGATCGAGGGGCTGGCCGAGGCACGGGCCGAGGTGTTGGCCGAGGCACGGGCCGAGGTGTTGGCCGAGGTGGTGGCTGGGGTGGTGGCCGAGGTGGTAGCCGGGGCGATGCACGCCGCCGATGATGACGGCGCGCCCGGGGTGGCTCGGTCGGGGCCGGCGGCGGCACAAGCGGCGGGGTTCGCCACGCTCGACCGTCACACGGTCGCGGTGATGCGGGGCCTGACGCGAACCGAAGAGGACATCGCGCGGCTGACCGAGGCCTGGCAGGCCCGTCGGCAGGTCGCGGCGCGGTCCTTCGGCCGCGTCTCGGCGCTGGCCGAGATCGCGCACGAGGCCGCAGGCGGGGATCGGCGGAGGTGAGGGGCGGGCCACGGGCGGGCGATGAGCGGGGTCGGGTCGGCAGGCGCGGAGTGGCAGGCGCGGGGCGGCAGACTTCCCGCGGCAGCTGTTCGGATCGCCGTCTTGCCGGCAACCGTCGGGGGGCCGACGGGCCGCCGGGAGTTCAGACGGTGCCAGGTTCGGGCATGGCACAGAGCATGGGCATGGCAGGGGGCAGATGGTCGGCGGATTTCCTGCATGATCGGGCGGCGGGAAGGGTCGTCCGCCCGCAGCGGCTGGGTGGCCTGCGGCCCCGCGCCCATGCGCGCGGTATCATCGCGGCAGGCGCCGCCGCCAACCGCCCGGCTCGCGGCTGGACAGGGGCGGCCCGAGCGCCTATCTCTGGCCGACCATGGCCCAGAAATCCGACCCCAATTCCAAGCTGATCGCCGAAAACCGCCGGGCGCGGTTCGATTATTTCATCGAAAGCGACCTCGAGTGCGGGATCATGCTGACCGGGTCCGAGGTCAAGTCGCTCAGGACCGGCCAGTCGAACATCGCCGAAAGCTATGCCTCGGTCGAGGGGGGCGAGCTATGGCTCATCAACGCCCATATCGCCACCTACCTGCAGGCCGGCGTCTTCGGCCATGAGGAGCGGCGCAAGCGCAAGCTGCTGGTGTCGCGGCGCGAGCTGGCGCGGCTCTGGCAGGCCGTCGGGCGCGAGGGGATGACGCTGGTGCCCTTGACGCTCTATTTCAACGAGAAGGGCCGGGTGAAGCTGAAGATCGGCGTCGCCAAGGGCAAGAAGCTGGCCGACAAGCGCGAAACGGATGCCAAGCGCGACTGGAACCGGCAGAAAGAGCGCCTGCTGAAACAGGGCTGAGCGAGCGGGCGCCGGGTGGGCCTGGCGCCGGCCGGACCGGGCGGGATCGGGCCGGACCGGACCGGGAAACCTATAGGTTTCCCCGCCCGCTGCAAAACGGTTCCGCCGGACCCTCGGTGTCACTCACCATCAAAGGCCGGTGCCTGCCCCGGCGGGCGCGGAAGCGCCCGCCATGGGCGGGGCGGGCGCTGGCCGATGGCCTTGGGGCCATCGACCGGGACAAAAGGCCAGGGCTTCGCATGGCAGGGTCAACGGCCCCTGCCAGCCGAAAGCTGGCGTCCCGCCCTAGCGCAGCCCTAGCGCAGCCGGCCCCCGATCCGGTCGCGCACATCCTGCGGCTCTTCGGCGAGGGCCCTTGCGAGCCGCAAGAGCGAGCCGCGCGTGCCGTGCAGCTGGTCGATCAGGCTCATGACCATGGCGAGCGCCTGGTCTGGAACGTCGAAATCGTCCGACAGTTCGCACAGAAGCGTGATGCGGGCGCGTTCGACCTCGTCGAAGCCTTCGGCGTGGGTCGGCTCCAGGGCCTCGGCGGCGATGAAGCGGTCGAGCCGGTCTTCGGTCAGGTGCCGTACGACGGTGACGATCTCTGTGCGGGAATAGATGCGGCTCATGTCTGGTTCCCCCTCACTGGTTGCCCTTGCGCGGGTCGTAGGCGTGGCGCCCGGCCCAGCCTTCCATGAAGTCCCGAAGCTCGGGGTCGATCTCGCGCGGCATGACGACCTTCAGCTCGACCCGCTCGTCGCCCTTCTTGCCGTCCTTGCCCAGAACCCCGCGACCGCGCAGGCGCAGCACCTGCCCCGTGGTCGCGCCGGCCGGGATCTTCAGCGCCACGGGGCCGTCGATGGTCGGCGTCTCGACCTTGCCGCCGAGGATCGCCTCGGAAATCGAGATCGGCAGGGTGACGACGATGTCGTCGCCCTCACGCCGGAACGTGTCGTTGGTACCGACGGTCAGGGTGACATAGGCGTCGCCGGGGCCGCCCTTGCCGTAGCCCGGACCGCCCTTGCCGCGCAGGCGCAGCGTCTGGCCGTCGCGCGCGCCTTCGGGGATCGTCAGGTCAAGCGACGAGCCGTCGGGCAAAGTGATCTGGGTCTTGCCGCCGCGCGCGGCGGTCAGGAAGTCGACCTCCATCGTATAGCGGCTGTCGGGCCCGCGCAGGTCGTAGCCCTCGTCGCCCCGGCTGCTGCGGCTCCGGCCCTGCGACCGGCCGCCGCCCCGCGCGCCGAAGAGGTCGGCAAAGATGTCCTCGTCCGAAAAGCCCTGGCCGCCTTCGGCGCCGGAAAAGCCGCGAAAGCCCTCGAACCCGCCCCGGCCGCCCTGACCGCCCTGACCGCCACCAAATCCGCGGCCACCGCCCTGGGTGCCTTCGGCATAGTCGCGGTAATAGTTACGCTGGGGGGTTTCCTGGCCCGTGGCGTCGATCTCGCCCCGGTCGTAGCGGCCGCGCTTTTCGGCGTCGCGCAGCAGGTCGTAGGCCGCCGAGACGTCCTTGAACCGTTCTTCGGCCGCCTTGTCGCCGGGCCGCAGGTCGGGGTGCAGGTCCTTGGCAAGCTTGCGATAGGCTTTCTTGATCTCGTCCTCGCTCGCGGTCTTTGCCACGCCAAGCACGCTGTAGAGGTCTTTCGCCATGCCGTTCTTCCTGCCCTCGGTGCCCGCCGAATGTGGCGTCGGCTCGACCCTGGTGCAAGTCCCACTGTGCGGCCACCACCCTTGCCGCCACCCTTGCCACGGGCGGCCGCAGCCGCCTATAGCTCTGGGGGATGGCCAAGGGAGGACGGCATGGCAAGCGATGATCCGAAAACGCTGGTGTCGACCGACTGGCTCGAGGCGCATCTGAAGGACCCGGACCTGCGCATCCTCGATGCGTCCTGGTATCTGCCGGACGCGGGCCGCGATCCGCGCGCCGAGTATGAACGCGCCCATATCCCCGGCGCGCGCTTCTTCGACATCGACGCCATCGCCGACACGCGCTCTGGCCTGCCGCACATGGCGCCCCCGCCCGAGATGTTCATCAGCCGGATGCGGGCCATGGGCATCGGCGACGGGCATCAGGTGGTGGTCTATGACGGGGCGGGCCTTTTTTCGGCGGCGCGGGTCTGGTGGACCTTCCGGCTGATGGGCAAGACCGACGTGGCGGTCCTGGACGGCGGCTTTCCGAAATGGCTGGCCGAGGGCCGCCCGGTCGAGGATATGCCGCCGATCGTGCGCGACCGGCACATGACGATCCAGCGCCAGCATCACCTGGTGCGCGATGTGACCCAGGTTGCGGCGGCGGCGAAGCTTGGCGACCATGCGATCATCGACGCCCGCTCGCCCGGCCGGTTCAGGGGCGACGAGCCCGAGCCGCGCCCGGGCCTGCGCTCGGGCCACATTCCGGGGGCGATCAATGTGCCCTTCAAGACGCTGCAGAACGCGGACGCCACCTTGAAGGATCCGGCGGCGCTGCGGGCGGTCTTCGAGGCTGCGGGGGTCGACCTGAAGAAGCCCGCCATCACCACTTGCGGCTCGGGCGTGTCGGCGGCGATCCTGAGCCTTGCGCTCGAACGGATCGGCAAGAAGGACCATTCGCTTTACGACGGGTCCTGGGCCGAATGGGGCATGTATGGCGACCTGAAGGTCGAGAAAGGCTGAACCCATGTTCCGTGACCTGAAGCCGCAGCCGCCCGACACGATCCTGGCGCTTCTTGGCCAATACCGGGCCGACGAGCGGCCGGGAAAAATCGACCTGGGCGTCGGTGTCTACAAGGATGCCTCGGGGCAGACGCCGATCCTGCGGGCGGTCCGCGCGGCAGAAGAGCGGATGCTCGGCTCCGAGGTCACCAAGACCTACACGAGCCTTGCGGGCGAGCCGGCCTTCACCAGGGCGCTGTCGGCGATGATCCTTGGACCCGACATCGACCCGGCGCGCGTGTCCGCCGTCGGCACGACCGGCGGCACGGGGGCGCTGCGCCAGGCGTTCGAGCTTGTCACCCGCACCTCGCCCCAGGGCGCGGTCTGGGTCAGCGACCCGACCTGGCCGAACCACCTGACGATCCTCGCGCATCTGGGCGCGAAGGTGCGGCCCTATCGCTATGTGGACGCGGACGGGACCGGCTTCGACCGGGCGGGGATGCTGGCCGATCTGGACGCGGTCCGGCCGGGCGACACGGTGCTGCTGCATGGCTGCTGCCACAACCCCACCGGCATCAACCCGACGCTGGCCGACTGGGCCGACATCGCCGCGGTTCTGAGCGACCGGGGGGCGATGGTGATCGTCGACCTGGCCTATCAGGGCTTCGGCGACGGGCTGGAGGCCGATGCGGCTGCGACGCGGCTCTTGTCGGCTGCGCTGCCGGAGCTTCTGATCGCCGCCTCCTGCAGCAAGAATTTCGGCATCTACCGCGAGCGGACGGGGCTACTGATCGGGGTCAGCGAACCCGCGCTCGCCGCCGTGACGCAGGCGAACCTCGTCTATCTGAACCGCGCGAGCCACTCCTTCCCGCCCGACCATGGCGCGCGGATCGTGTCGACCATCCTTGGCGATGCGGATCTGGCGGCTGACTGGCGGGCCGAACTGGACCAGATCCGCACCACGATGCTGTCGCTCCGCGAGGCGTTGGCGGCCGAGCTTAGGCAGATCGCCGGGTCCGACCGCTTCGCATACCTTGCCCAGCACCGGGGCATGTTCTCGCGCCTGCCCGCAACGCCCGGGCAGATCGAGGCGCTGAGGCGCGACCATGGCATCTACATCGTCGGCGACGGGCGGATGAATGTCGCAGGGCTGAATGCGGCGACCGTGCCGATCCTGGCCCGCGCGATGATCGCGGCCGGCATCTGACCTGTCAGAAGTTGTAGGCGCTTTCGCCGTGGGCGGTCTGGTCAAGGCCCTGGCGTTCGTCATCGCTTGACGGGCGCAGGCCGCAGGTCGCTTGCAGGCCCGCAAACAGGACCCAGGACAGGCCCCCGGACCAGACGATCGTCAGGATGACCGCCGCCGCCTGCACGCCGAGTTGCGCGGCCATGTGATAGGGCGCGGCGACGGCCGGGAACTGAGTGTAGTCCAGGACCCCCTGCCCGCCCAGGGCCGGGTCAGCGACGATGGCTGTGCCAAGCGCGCCGACGATGCCGCCGACGCCGTGGATGCCGAAGGCGTCCAGGCTGTCGTCGTAGCCAAGCCGCGCCTTTACCCGGCTGACCGCCAGGTAGCAGACGGGCGAGACGATCAGGCCCAGCGCCACGGCGCCCATCGGGCTGGCAAGACCGGCGGCTGGCGTCACCGCGACAAGCCCCGCGATGGCCCCTGATACGGCACCCAAGAGCGAGGGGCGGCCATGGAGCGCCTGTTCCAGAACCGACCAGCTGAACGCCGCCGCGCCCGTCGCGACGATGGTGTTCAAAAGCGCCAGCGCCGCGATCCCGTTCGCCTCGAGCGTGGAGCCGGCGTTGAAGCCGATCCAGCCGACCCAGAGCAGGGCCGCGCCGACCAGCGTGAAGGTCAGGCTGTGCGGCGCCATATTCTCGCGCCCGTAGCCGATGCGCTTGCCGATGACGACGGCGCCCACCAGCCCGGCGATGCCGGCGTTGATATGGACGACGGTGCCGCCCGCGAAGTCGAGCCCGCCCCAGCCCCAGATCAGGCCCGCGTCGGTCGGCGCGTCGGGCAGGAAGTCCGGGCCCGACCAATACCAGACCATATGGGCCATCGGCACATAGGCCAGGAGGAGCCACAGGCCCGCGAAAAGCATCAGCGGCCAGAAGCGAACCCGCTCGGCAAGGCCGCCGACGATCAGGCCGGGCGCGATGCAGGCGAAGGTCATCTGGAAGGCCACGAAGGCATATTCCGGGATATAGACGTTGTTCGTGAAGGTGGCGGCGACCGATCCGGGGCCGACGCCCATCAGGAAGGCCTTCGACAGGCCGCCAATCAGCGGATTGCCGGGCGTGAAGGCCAGGCTGTAGCCGACCGCGATCCACAGGATCGCGCTCAGCGCCACGATCATGAAGACCTGCATCAGAAGGCTCAGCATGTTCTTGGTGCGCACAAGCCCCCCGTAGAAGAGGCCGAGCGCCGGGACCGCCATCATCAGGACAAGGGCCGCGCTGACCATCATCCAGGCGGTGTCGCCCTTGGACACCATGCCGGCCATCTGGCTCGCATCCGGTGCGCGGATCAGGTCGGCGGCGCCAGCCGGAAGGGCGGCGAGAAGCGGAGGGATGGCAAGGGCGGCGCGGCGGGGCATCGGTCGGTCCTTTGGCTGTCTTCAGTGTCAGGAACGCGGCCGGACGCCTTTCGCTCAAGCGCTGGATGCTGCAGCGCGGCGTCCAACGGGCCGGCTGGCGGGAAACTGCCCGTTTGCCGGGCGGAAACGCCTGACTTTTGGGCGGTTTGCAAAGGGTTGGGAACCGGGGGCGCGGGCCTACTCGATATTGTCGGCAAAGCGCGGTAGGATCGGCGCCGAGGCAGACCCGAAAAACCTATAGGTCAGACATATGGCGGGCAAACGCGCCAAAGAAGCACCCCTTGTGGCGGACCGGCGCTATGGCGCGGCGCCCGAACCCCGGTCCGGCGGCAGTCCGCCGCCACGGCGCCCGCGCAAGAAGTCGCGCGGGGGTGGCGGAGGCGGCCGGCGGCGCTTTACCATCCTTGGCTTTTTCGGCGCGATCTTCGGCATGATCTGGCGGCTGGTCTGGGGCATCGGCATCCGGGTTGCCGTGCTGGTCGGGCTCGTCCTTCTGGCGGCGAGCGCCTACTACTACTCGACCCTGCCGCCGATCGAGAAGCTGATCGACGCCCGCGCGCGCGGGTCGGTCACGCTTATGGACCGCGACGGCAAGGTCTTTGCCTGGCGGGGCGAAACCTTCGGCCTGATCACCGCCGACACCGCCTCTCCCAACCTCGTGAATGCGATCATCGCGACCGAGGACAAGCACTATTACAGGCATTTCGCCGTCAGCCCGCGCGGCATCCTGTCCGCGATCGCCATCAACATGCGCGAGGGGCGGGGGCCGTTCCAGGGCAATGGCGGCTCGACCATCACCCAGCAGTTGGCCAAGCTTCTGTGTCTGGGCGTGCCGTTCGATCCGGCGACCTGGAAAAGCGAAAGCGCCTACGAGGACGACTGCCGCTCGGGCGGGCTGAAGCGCAAGCTGAAGGAAATCCCCTACGCCTTCGCGCTCGAGGCCAAGTATGGCAAGAAGGACGTGCTGACACTCTACCTCAACCGCGCCTATCTTGGCGCAGGTGCGCGCGGGTTCGAGGCGGCGAGCCAGCGTTACTTCGGCAAGTCAGCGGCAGACGTGAGCCCGGCTGAGGCGGCAATGCTGGCGGGGCTTCTGAAGGCCCCGTCGCAGTTCGCGCCGACGAACAACCTTGAACGGGCGCAGAACCGGGCGGGCGTCGTCCTGGGGCTGATGCACGAGCAGCGCTACATCACCGACGCGCAGTATCAGGAGGCGCTGGCCAATCCCGCCCGGCTCTCTCAGGCGGCCGCGCAGAAAGACGGGGGCTATTTCGCCGACTGGCTGATGGATTCGGCGCCCGACTTCCTGACCAAGAACACGACCGAGGATGTGGTGATCGACACCACGCTCGACCCGGCCCTGCAGAAGAAGGCCGAAGACGGGGTGAACGCGGTCTTTTCCACCAAGCTGAAGGACGGATCGAAGGTCGAGGCGGCGGTGGTCGTCATGTCGGCCGACGGCGCGGTGCGCGCGATGGTCGGGGGCCGCGAAACCGCCGCGCCCGGCGCCTTCAACCGCGCGACGCAGGCCAAGCGCCAGCCCGGATCGACCTTCAAGCCCTTCGTCTATGCCGCAGCACTCGACCTTGGCGACACGGAAAACAGCCTCGTCGACGACGCGCCGGTCTGCATCTTCGTCAAGGGCTCGGGCGACTGGTGCCCCAAGAACTACGAGCCGGGCTTTTCCGGCGTCATGACCTATACCGACGCGCTGGCCCGGTCGATCAACACGGCAACCGTGCGCGTGTCCCAGCGCGCGGGGCTTGATGCGGTGCGCACCGTGGCCACCGACTTCGGCTTCGCCTCGGACCTGGCCGCCGGGCCGGCGCTGGCGCTCGGGGTGTCGGAATCGACGCTCTTGGAAATGACGGGGGCCTATGCGGGCATCCTGAATGGCGGATCGTCGGTCACGCCCTATGGTATCACGGACCTGAAGATCCGGGGCGACGACACCTCGCTCATGGGCCAGTCGGGCGGCATGGGCGAGCGCGTGATCTCGGAAAGCGCCGCCCGCCAGCTGACCTACATGATGAACCAGGTGATCGAGCGCGGGACCGGGCGGCGGGCGCGGCTCGACGGCTGGCAGGCGGCGGGCAAGACCGGCACCACCCAGTCGGCGCGCGACGCCTGGTTCATCGGCTTCACGGCGGACTATGTCGTGGGCGTCTGGATGGGCTACGACGACAACTCGCCCCTGACCGGCACCACCGGCGGCGGCCTGCCGGCACAGATCTGGCACGAGGTCATGGCCCGCATCCATGACGGCCAGAAGCCCCTGCCCCTGACGATGATAGCGCCCGACCAGCTGCCCCCGCCCCAGCCGATCGCGGCGGACGGGACGGTGGCGCCCTATACGGACGCGGCGGGCGTCCCGGTCGGCGAGGCCCCTGCCGGCCAGGCGCCGGCCGAGCCGGTGCCGCAGGGCGGCAAGTCGATCGGGGACATCCTCATGGGGATCCTCGGCGGCAACTAGGCCGCCGGAAAGCGGCCCTTCAGCCCTTCAGCTGGGCGATCATCGCGTCGATGTTGCCGCCGTTCTTGTCCAGTAGCGCGCCGATCTCGGCCCGCTCGGACGAGAGCATGTTCACGCCTTCGATGACGATGTTGAAGAAGCGCTGCTTGCCGTCCTTCTCGAACACCTGGAAGCGCACGTCGAACGGCGCCTGGCCCTGCAGCTTGGCGACCGACTGCACCTCGAAGAAGGTCTTGACCGGCTTGGCGCCGGTGACCTCGATCTGGCCGCCGACGAATTCGCGGAAGCGCTTGCCATATTTCACCGCCAGATAGCGGCTGAAGGCCTTGGTGAAGGCAGCCTTCTGCGCGGGCGTCGCGGTTCGGCCGGCGGGGCCGAGGGCCGACAGCGCGATGTAGTTCACGTCGGCATAGCGGGTGAAGATATCCTGGAAGGCGGCATACATCGCTTCGGGCGAGGCGCCCGAGTTGATGACCTTGTTGATTTCGCCGGTCACCGTATCGACCAGCGCCTTGGCCTGGTCCACGGTCAGGGCGGCGGCGGGCCGCGCGAGCGTCGCCGCGACAAGCGCAGAAGCGGCGAGGGCGGCGAAGGAACGGCGGGTCAGGTCAGTTGGCATTGGGATCCTCGAACGGGTCGGGCTGGTCTTCCTCGATCCCGAGTTCAAAATGGCGGTTCTGAAGGTAGAGAAGGCGCGCCTGGGCGTAGCTGTCGGCGCTGTCGTACAGGATCGAATTGGCGGTCGCCGAAAAGCGCAGGCGCTGCGCAGCCTTGCCGACGAGCCGCGCGGCATTGACCCGGCCCACGTCGGGCCAGTCCAGCGCATGGTTCACCGGGTCGATGAAGATGTCGACGACCGTGCCCGCCAGGTCGCGCTCGGTCGTCGGGCCAAGGATCGGCGCCTCGAGGTAGGCGCCTTCGGGTGCGCCCCAGGTGTGAAGCGTGGCGCCGAAATCCGTCGTTGCGGGCGGCAGGCCAAGGGCCGAGGCCGCATCGAAAAGGCCGCCGACGCCCGCGATCGTGTTCACCCCGAAGCGCAGCACGTTCTGCGCGGCGGGCACGGGCTTGCCCTGAAGCATGTGGTTCAGGAACGATCCAGGCTCGCCCAGGTTCGCCGCGAAGTTCGATGCCATGTTGGTCAGGGGCTTGGGGATCGACGACGGTTCGTCCTTGCCCGCGCCGCCGCCGAAGACCGCGCTGTCGACGGATTTGTTGAACTCGTGAACGGCCCGGTTGCGCGCCTCGTAGGGGTCGTTGAACTGCTGGCCCGGCCGGGGTGCGGCGCAGGCGGCGAGCGTCAGCACCGCCCAAAGCGCAAGAAGGCGCCCTGCGGCCCTTGGCTGTCTGTCCCTGACCGTCATCCGCGCCCATCCCCAGTCCCACGTCCGCACAAGGGTAAAATCCCGACCGGGCGGTTGCAAGGTGCACCCGTCTGGATGGGCGAGGTTCCCCTCGGTCACGCAGGGGGCTAGAGTGGTTGCAACAGCAAAGGAGCCTGCCCATGACCGGAACCATCGACGCCCGCCTTGCCGAACTCGGCGTGACCCTGCCCGACGCGCCCGCACCGGCCGCGAACTATGTGCCCTTCGTGCGCGCGGGCGACCTTCTGTTCGTCTCGGGCCAGATTTCGCAAGGCCCCGACGGGCTCATCAAGGGCCGGCTCGGGCAGGACATGGACGCGACGGCCGGTGCCGCCGCTGCGCGGCGCTGCGCGATCAGCCTGCTGGCGCAGGCGCGTGCGGCTTGTGGCGGGGATCTGGACCGGGTGAAGCGGGTGGTGAAGCTGACAGGCTTCGTCTCCTCGACCGACGATTTCACCGAACAGCCCAAGGTCATCAACGGCTGCTCGGATTTCCTGGTGCAGGTCTTCGGCGACGCCGGGCGTCACGCCCGGTCGGCGGTGTCGGCAAACTCCCTGCCCCTGGGCGTCGCGGTCGAGATCGAGGCGATCTTCCAGGTGGAATGATGAGCCCGCGCCCCGTCCCCCAAGTCGTCCCCCAAGTCGCCCCCCTGCCGCTGGCTTTCCTCGACCGGCCGATCGCGCACCGCGCCTATCACGACCGCGCCGCCGGGCGGCCGGAAAACTCGCGCGCCGCGATTCGGGCGGCCATTGCGGCCGGCTACGGGATCGAGATCGACATCCAGCCGTCAGCCGATGGCGTGCCGATGGTCTTTCACGATTATGACCTGCGCCGCCTGACCGGGCGGTCGGGGCGCATCCGGGGGCTGACGGCCGCCGAACTGGGCGCGCTGCCCCTTCTGGGCGGCGATGAGGGTATCCCGACCCTGGCCGAAGTTCTGGCGCTGGTCGCGGGCCGCGTGCCCCTGCTGATCGAGATCAAGGATCAGGACGGCGCCATGGGCCCGGCGGTGGGCGATCTGGAGCGCGCCGTCGCGGACGAGATCCGGTCCTACGACGGGCCGGTGGCGCTCATGTCCTTCAATCCCCATTCGGTCGCGGCGCTCGCCGAGGCGGCGCCCGACCGGCCGCGCGGGCTGACAACATCGGCCTACAAGGCGCTCGACTGGCCGCTTCTGCCCGCGCGGGTGCGCGCGCACTTGCGCGACATTCCCGATCTGGAACGCACCGGGTCGAGCTTCATCTCGCACGAGGCGGCGGATCTGGACCGGCCGCTGATCGCGACGCTTAAGGACGAAGGCACGCGCATCCTGACCTGGACGATCCGCTCGCCCGAGGCAGAGGCGAAGGCGCGCAAGGTGGCCGAGAACATCACCTTTGAAACCTACGCGGCCTGAGCCTGCCGTGGCGGACCCGCTTGACCTGACGCTGACCCGCCACGGCAGCATCGCCGAGATCCCCGCCGCCGACTGGGACGCCTGCGCGGCACCGGAGGCGGCATCAGGGGCGGCGGACGGCGGGCGACCGGCCGATCCCTTCACCACGCACCGGTTCCTGTCGGCGCTCGAGGCGTCGGGGTCGGTCGGACCGGGAACGGGCTGGCAACCCCTGCACCTGTCGCTCGGGGTTTCGGGCGAGCCGCCCCTTGCGGTGATGCCGCTTTATGCCAAGAGCCACAGCCAGGGCGAATATGTCTTCGACCATGGCTGGGCCGAGGCCTGGGAACGCGCGGGCGGGCGCTATTATCCGAAGTTGCAATCGGCGGTCCCCTTCACCCCCGTCACCGGGCGGCGCCTCCTGACCCGGCCTGATGCGCCAGGGGGCACGGCGGCGGCACTTCTGAGCGGGGCGGTGGCGCTGGCCGAACAGGCGGGGGTGTCGTCCCTGCATGTCACCTTCTGCACAGGCGCCGAGCGCGACCTTGGCGCGGCCGAGGGGTTGCTGCCGCGCCTGACAGAGCAATATCACTGGCAAAACCCCGGCTATGGCAGTTTCGAGGATTTCCTTGCCGACCTGTCATCCCGCAAACGCAAGACCATCCGGCGCGAGCGGGCGGTGGCGCAGGCCTTCGGCGGCACGATCCGGGCGCTGAGCGGCAGTGAGATCCTGCCCCGGCACTGGGACGCCTTTTGGCGCTTCTACCAGGACACCGGCGCCCGCAAATGGGGCCGGCCCTACCTGACCCGCGCCTTCTTCGACGAGTTGCACCGGACCATGCGCGACGATGTGCTGCTGGTTCTGGCCGAGCGCGGCGGGCGTCCGGTCGCGGGGGCCCTGAACTTCATCGGGCGCGACACGCTTTATGGCCGCTATTGGGGCGCGGTCGAGGATCACCCGATGCTGCATTTCGAATGCTGCTACTATCAGGCGATGGACCAGGCCATCGCGCGGGGCCTTGCACGGGTCGAGGCCGGGGCGCAGGGCGAACACAAGATTGCGCGGGGCTATCTGCCGGCGCCAATCCATTCGCTGCACTGGATCGCCGACGCGGGCTTTCGTCGCGCCATCGCGCGCTTTCTGGACGAGGAGAGGGTGGCGGAAGAGGCCGAGATGGCGGCACTGGCGGCCTTTGGCCCGTTCAGGAAGGCGGAGCGTTGATGGGTGGTGGTGGCAGAGGCAAGTGACTCTGCCATGCGAGGGCCTGGTCTTTTGTCCCGGCCGGTGGCCTCAAGGCCATCGGCCAGCGCCTGCCCCGCCCATGGCGGGCGCCGGCCTTCGCAGGTTCAGGACATCAGCGGTCCAGCGGGACCGTTCCTACACGGCCGGGGGAAACGCGGGTCGCGTTTCCTGTTCCCGCCCGGGCCCGGCTGACGGCAGTTGACGGCCGCGGCCCCCGGCGCGACACTCGAACCATGCCCGACGCCCCTGCCCCCAGCCCCGAAGATCTGGCAGCTCTGTCGGCTGCCGGCTGGGCGCTGGCCCCCGACGGCAAGTCCATCCGCAAGGTCTGGGCCTTTCGCGGGTTTTCCGATGCCTGGGGCTTCATGACGCGGGCCGCACTCGCGGCCGAAAAGCTGAACCACCACCCGGACTGGGCCAACCGCTTCAACATCGTCGACGTGACGCTGACCACCCATGCGACCGGCGGCCTCAGCGCGCTGGACGTGACGCTGGCGCGGCGGCTCGACAGGCTGGCGGGCGATGCCGAGGTCCGGCGGGACCCCGGTGACGCGCGGTCGGCCTGTGAAAGCCGGCCGCGCTAGGAGTTGTCATCCGGGGGCGCTCAGATGTCGGCCAGAAGCGACTCGCCGCCCGAGATGTCGCACTGACCGGCGTTGGCTTCCAGGTGCATGACCTTCACCACGCCATCCTCGGCATAGAGCGCATAGCGCTTCGAACGGTCGATGAAGCCCAGGGGCTCGACCGAAAACTGCAGGCCCGCGCCCTTGGTGAAGGCGCTGACCGGATCGGCGATCATGGTGATGCCGGCGGCCGTCGCGCCGGTCGCGTCGCCCCAGGCCCGCATGACGAAGGCGTCGTTCACGGACAGGCAGATCACCTCATCCACGCCCTTGTCGGCGAACGCCTTGCGGGTGCGAATGAAAGAGGGGACGTGCGAGGTGGTGCAGGTGCCGGTATAGGCCCCCGGAAGCCCGAACAGGACCACCTTGCGGCCGCGCGTCAGGTCGCTCATCTGCACGCTCTCGGGACCGTTCGGCCCCATCCTCTGCACCGTCGCCTCTGGTAGCCGGTCGCCTACGGAGAGTGTCATCGCTGTCTTCCCTCTTTGCCAATCATCCTTTCAGGATATAGGGTCCGGCCCGCCAAGGGCCAGAGCGCGCGTCGGGGAGGATGTGGGAAATGTCGGGGATTGTCATCGTCGGTGCGGGTCAGGCGGGGGCGGCGCTGGCGGCAAAGCTCAGGGCGCACGGTTATGCGGGGCCTCTGACGCTGATCGGCGAAGAGCCGCAGCCGCCCTACCAGCGCCCGCCGCTGTCGAAGGCCTATCTGCTGGGCGAGATGGAGCTCGAACGCCTTTTCCTGCGCGCGCCCGCCTTCTGGCAGGAACAGTCGGTCGACCTGCGCCTTGGCGCGACGGTCACCGCGATAGACCGGGCGGCGAAGACGGTGACGGTCGATGGCGTGGCCCTGCCCTACGACCAGCTTGCGCTCACGACCGGCTCGCGCGCACGGCGGCTGCCGGCGGCGATGGGCGGCGATCTGGGGAATGTCTTTACCGTCCGCACGCTGGCGGACGTGGATCAGATGGCACCCGCGATGACGTCCGGCGCGCGGGCGGTGATCGTCGGCGGCGGCTATATCGGGCTGGAAGCTGCGGCGGTGGCGGCCAAGATGGGGCTGAACGTGACGCTGATCGAGGCGGCGCCCCGCATCCTGCAACGTGTGGCGGCGCCCGAGACGAGCGCGCATTTCCGCACGCTTCACGCGGGCCATGGCGTGACCATCCTGGAAGGCATCGGGCTCGACCGGCTGACGGGCGAAGGTCAGGTGACCGGCGCGCGGCTGGCTGACGGGCGCGAGATCCCGGCCGATCTGGTCATCGTCGGCATCGGCATCCAGCCGAACGTCGAACTGGCCGAGGCAGCGGGGCTTGCCATTGCGAACGGGATCGAGACGGACACCCATGGCCGCACCTCTGATCCTTCGATCTGGGCGGCGGGGGACTGCGCCTCGTTCCCCCACGGCGCTGGCCGCATCCGGCTGGAAAGCGTGGGCAACGCCATCGACCAGGCGGAATGCGTGGCGGAAAACATGCTGGGCGTCACACGCGACTATGTGGCCCGGCCCTGGTTCTGGTCGGACCAGTATGACACGAAGCTGCAGATCGCCGGGCTGAACACCGGCTATGACCGGATCGTGACGCGCCACGGGGACGAGGGTGCCATCTCTTTTTGGTATTACGCGGGCGACCGGCTGCTGGCCATCGACGCGATGAACGACAGCCGGGCCTACATGATCGGCAAACGGCTGATCGAGGCCGGGCGGTCCCCAGCCGCCGAAATCATCGCCGACCCGGCGACCGACCTAAAGGCGCTTTTGAAGGGATGAGGATCATCGGGGGCACCCGGCGCGGCCTGAAGCTTGCCGAGGTGGGCGCGGGCGACATCGAGGCGCACCTGCGTCCGACCTCGGACCGGGTGCGCGAGGCGATCTTCAACCTGATCCTGAACGGCGGTTACGGCAATCCGGTGCAGGGGGCGCGGGTGCTCGACCTTTTTGCCGGAACCGGCGCGCTCGGGCTCGAGGCCCTGTCGCGGGGTGCGGCGCGCGTCGCCTTCGTCGATGACGGCACGGCGGCGCGGGCGCTTCTGCGCCAGAATATCGAGAGGATGCAGGCGATGGGCGTCACCGATGTCTGGCGCCGGGATGCGACGCGGCTCGGGCCGAACCGGGGGCCGGGCTATGGGCTGATGTTCCTCGACCCGCCCTATGGCAAGGGTCTGGGCGAGGCGGCGGTGGCCTCGGCCCTTGCGGGCGGCTGGCTTTCGCCGGAGGCGATGGTCGTCTGGGAAGAGGGCGCCCCGCCCCTTCTGCCCGATGCGCTGACGCTTCTGGACCAGCGCACCTATGGCGGCACGCTGGTGACGATTGCGCAGGTTACGGCGTGACCGGCACCCGGCCCTTTTCCGTCAGCAGATAGACCGCGCGACCTTCGATCACCACGGCCGACAGGGTATGGCCATAGCCCGCGCCGGTGTCGATGTTCACCCGGTTGCCGTAGTGGGTGACGCGCTCGACCGGCGTATGGCCGTGGATGACCAGCGCGCCATGGTCGCGGCCATCCTCCAGGAACTCCTTCCGAATCCACAGGAAATCGTCCTCGGTCTGGGCGTGCAGGTCTACGCCCGGCCGGATGCCCGCATGAACGAAAAGCACATCGCCGCGCAGAAGATAGGTCGGCAGGCCATCCAGGTAATCGACATGGGGCCCGTGCACCTTGACCAGCGCCTCGGCGTGCAGCTCGTGCAGCGTCCGTTCGCCCGCCCCCGCGATCCCGTAAGAGCGCAGCGTTTCCGCGCCGCCGAGCCGTTCGTGCAGCCACCAGAGGTCGGGGCGCAGGCGCGGGTCGTGCCAGTCGGGGTCGCGGAGGAAGCCGCGGAACATGCGGTCGTGATTGCCCTTCAGCGTCACCCAGGGCTCGCCCGCCGCCGCGCCGTCGATCAGGAAGCCGATGACGCCCGCGCTTTCCGGCCCCCGGTCGACCAGGTCGCCCACATGGACGACCGGCGCGTCCCCGTCGCCCGTCGCCGCACGGTCTGCCGCGATCAGCCGGTGAACGCCCTGCAAGAGCGCAAGCTGGCCGTGAATGTCGCCAATGGCGTAGGTGCGCATGCTTCCTCCGACGCGAAGGGGGCCGCAACCGGCCCCCGCTGGCCCCTATAGCGCAGGCTTCAGGCGACGTCGAATGCCAAGGGCCGCACCTGCCGGAATTTGCCGGTGGCGATCAGCGCCTGGCGGACCGGCTCTGGCAGGGGATTGTCGAGGTAGAGAAGGGCGATCGCCTCGCCGCTCGCCTTGGCGCGGCCAAGGGTGAAGTTGGCGATGTTGACGCCGTCCTGCCCGAGCGTCTGGCCGAGCGTGCCGATGATGCCCGGCACGTCGTCGTTGGTCGTATACAGCATGTGGGCGCCGATCTCGGCGTCGATGTTGATGCCCTTGATCTGGATGAAGCGCGGCTTGCCATCGCTGAAGACGGTTCCGGCGATGGACCGTTCGCGCTTGTCCGTCACCACGGTCAGCTTCATGTAGCCGTCGAAGACGCCGCCCTTGTCCTGCCGCGTCGTGGCGATCTGGACGCCCCTTTCGCGCGCGACGACGGGCGCCGATACCAGGTTCACGTCGGGGTTCGTGACCTTCATGATGCCCGCTATGGCGGCGCTGTTCAGCGCGGGCAGGTTCATCTGGGCGACAGTGCCGTCATAAAGCACGTTGATCGCCTTGATGGGCTCTTCCGTCAGCTGTCCCGCGAAGGCGCCAAGGTGGGCTGCAAGCTTCAGCCACGGCCCCATGACCGCCGCCTCTTCGGCGGTGACGGACGGCATGTTGAGCGCGTTCTGCACCGCGCCGGTCAGAAGGTAGTCCGACATCTGCTCGGCCACCTGCAGGGCCACATTTTCCTGTGCCTCTGTCGTCGCGGCGCCAAGGTGCGGCGTGCAGACGACGTTCGGCAGGGTGAAAAGCGGACTTTCGGTCGCGGGCTCGACCTCGAACACGTCGAGCGCCGCGCCCGCGACATGGCCCGAGGTCAGCGCGTCGTAAAGCGCCGCCTCGTCGATCAGGCCGCCCCGCGCGCAGTTGATGATGCGGACGCCCTTCCTGGTCTTGGCCAGCGCCTCGCGGCTCAGGATGTTGCGGGTCTTGTCGGTCAGGGGGACGTGGAGCGTGATGAAATCGGCGCGGGCCAGCAGGTCATCAAGCTCGACCTTGGTGACGCCCATCGCGCGGGCGCGGTCTTCGGACAGGAAGGGGTCGTAGGCGATGACCTTCATCTTCAGCCCGACCGCCCGGTCGCAGACGATGCCGCCGATGTTGCCCGCGCCGATGACGCCGAGGGTCTTGTTGAACAGCTCGACCCCCATGAAGCGGTTTTTCTCCCACTTTCCGGCCTGGGTCGAGGCGCTGGCCTCGGGCAGTTGGCGGGCGACGGCGAACATCATGGCGATGGCGTGCTCTGCCGTCGTCACCGAATTGCCGAAGGGCGTGTTCATGACGATCACGCCGCGCTTCGAGGCGGCGGGGATGTCGACATTGTCGACCCCGATCCCGGCGCGGCCGATGACCTTCAGCCGGGTCGCTGCGGCCAGCAGCTTGTCCGTAACCTTGGTGGCCGAGCGGATGGCAAGCCCGTCATACTGGGGGATCAGCTCCAGCAGCCGGTCCTTGTCCTTGCCAAGGTCGGGCAGGTAATCGACGTCGACCCCCCGGTCGCGGAAGATCTGGACGGCGGTTTCGGACAGTTTGTCAGAGACGAGAACCTTCGGCTTCATCATCATGTTCCTGTATTTCTGTAATTTCGGATATTTGTGAAATCAGGCGGCTTGCGCCGCGACCTCTGCGGCGAAGGCCCAGTCGATCCAGGGCATCAGCGCCCGCAGATCGGCCGTTTCGACCGTCGCGCCGCACCAGATGCGCAGGCCCGGCGGTGCGTCGCGGTAGGCGCCCACGTCCAAGGCGACACCGGCCTTTTCCAGCCGCTTGGCCACCGCCTTGGCGAAGGCCGCGCCATCCCTGATGCGAGGATCGGTGAAGCGCAGGCAGATCGAGGTGGTCGAGGCCGTCGCCGGGTCTTCGGCCAGGTTCGCGATCCAGTCGCGCGCGGCGACGAAATCGGCGATGACGCGGGCGTTGGCGTCGCAGCGCCCGATCAGCGCCGGCAGGCCGCCCAGCGCCTCGGCCCATGTCAGCGCCACGAGGTAATCCTCGACGCAGAGCATGGAGGGGGTGTTGATCGTCTCGCCCTCGAAAATACCTTCGATCAGCTTGCCGCCCTTGGTCAGGCGAAAGATCTTGGGCATCGGCCAGGCGGGCGTGTGGCTTTCCAGCCGCTCGACCGCGCGGGGGCCCAGGATCAGCATGCCGTGCGCGCCTTCGCCACCCAGCACCTTCTGCCAGGAGAAGGTCACGACATCGAGCCGGTCCCAGGGCAGGTCCATGGCAAAGGCCGCGCTCGTCGCGTCGCAGATCGTCAGGCCCGCACGGTCCTTGGCGATCCAGTCGCCGTTCGGCACGCGCACGCCCGAGGTGGTGCCGTTCCAGGTGAAGATCACGTCGCGGGCAAAGTCGACCGCGCCGAGGTCCGGCAGTTGGCCATAGGGTGCCTTCAGGACGCGGGGGTCGAGCTTGAGTTGCTTCACGACATCCGTCGCCCAGCCCTCGCCGAAACTTTCCCAGGCCAGCACGTCGACACCGCGCGGCCCCAAAAGCGACCAGAGCGCCATTTCGACGGCGCCGGTGTCCGAGGCGGGCACGATGGCGATGCGGTGGTCGGCGGGAACACCAAGGACGGCGCGGGTGCGGTCGATGGCCTCTTTCAGCTTTGCCTTGCCGATGGCCGCGCGGTGCGAGCGGCCAAGGGGCGCGTCGGACAGAAGGCCAGGGGAAAAACCGGGGATCTTGGCGCAGGGGCCAGAGGAAAAGCGCGGGTTAGCCGGGCGCCGAGCCGGGGTTGGCAGGTCGGTCATACTATCCTTCCAGATATGTGCCCTTCGGTGGGGAAGGGTGTCCCGCCGACAGGGCTAGCGGGTCGGCGGGCATGCCGCAAGTGCAAAATCGCGCGAATGCGGCCAATCGTGTGGTGAAAGCGACAGATGCGCGCCAACCACGCAACGGGCCGCGCAACGGGCCGCGCAACAGGCCTTGCGCCGACGGATGCCGCACCGCAGGATCGCGCCGCACGCGCCACCCCTGCCCCGAAGTCCCGCCCCCCCCGCACGCGCGCGCCCCGAGGTCCGCACCCATGTTCACCCTGTCGCTTCTTGCCGCGCCGTCGCGGGCAGACCTGGACCCTGCGCTGGCCGAGGGTCTGCGGCGCGACTGGCAGGGCGGCGCGCTGCGCTGGCTTTCGCCCGGCATCGCTGCCGAGTTCGACCTGCCCGCCGCCCCCGGCACGTTCTGGCAGCGGTGGGAGGAGATGCAGGCGAGGGGCATCGACCTGGTGCTTCAGCCTGCCCGGGGCCGCGAGAAGCGGGTGCTGGTCGCGGATATGGATTCGACCATGATCGGGCAGGAATGCATTGACGAGCTGGGCGAGCGCGCCGGGTTCGGGCCGAAGATCGCCGCGATCACCAGACGGGCGATGAATGGCGAACTGGATTTCGAATCGGCCCTGACCGAGCGCGTCGCGCTGATGAAGGGCCTGCCCGTCTCGACCATTGCCGAGGTTCTGGCCGAGCGGATCACGCTGACGCCCGGCGGCCCGGCGCTGATCGCCACCATGAAGGCGCGAGGGGCGTGGACGGCGCTCGTCTCGGGGGGGTTCACCGCCTTCACCGGCCCGGTCGCGGCGCGGCTCGGCTTTGACGAGGACCGGGCGAACCGGCTGGAAGAGGCAGAGGGTCGGCTGACGGGCCGCGTCCTGCCGCCGATTCTTGGCCGCCAGGCCAAGGTCGACGCGGTCCACGAGATCGCGGCGGCGCGCGGGGTGGGGCCAGCCGAGGTGCTGGCGGTCGGCGATGGCGCGAACGATCTGGGCATGTTGCAACTGGCCGGGACCGGGGTGGCACTGCATGCCAAACCCTCGGTCGCGGCCCAGTGTTCGGTGCGGCTGAACCATGCCGACCTGACGGGGCTCTTGTATCTGCAAGGGATTGCGGCCCGGGATTTCGTGGAATGCTGACCTTCGACATCATCCTGTTCCTGATCGGTGCAGCTTTCGTCGCTGGCTTCGTCGATGCGATTGCAGGGGGTGGCGGGCTCATCACGGTGCCGGCGCTGCTGCTCGCGGGGCTGCCGCCGGTCCAGGCGCTGGCCACGAACAAGGTGCAGGGCGCGTTCGGGGCCGGGACGGCCGCGCTGACCTATGCGCGGCGGGGGCTGGTCGACCTGCGCGCCCAGCGGCTCGAGGCGGCGCTGGCCTTTGCCGCGGCCTTCGCGGGCTCGATGCTGGTGCCCTATATCCCGACGGCGACCTTCCGGCTGATCCTGCCGGTCCTCCTGATCGCCATCGCGCTTTTCTTCGCGCTGAAGCCCGGCCTGACCGATGCCGACCGCCACCGCCGCCTGTCGCCCGCCGCCTTCACCGCGACCTTCGTTCCGGGGATCGCGCTTTATGACGGGCTGGTGGGTCCCGGCACCGGGTCCTTCTTCATGATCGGCTTCGTGCTTCTGGCGGGATTCGGCGTCCTGAAGGCCACGGCGCACACCAAGCTTTTGAACTTCGCCTCGAACATCGGCTCGGTCCTTGCCTTCACCCTGCAGGGCGCGCCTCTCTGGGCGCTTGGCCTTGGCATGGGGGTCGCGCAGGCGGCCGGCGCGCGGCTCGGCAGCCATTTCGCCATGAAGAACGGCGCGACGCTCATCAAGCCGCTTCTGGTCCTGACCTCGACCGCGATGGCGCTGCGGCTGATCTGGCAGATGATCTAGGGGCCGCTTTCCGGCCCGAGTGGCAGGGGCCATCGGCCAGCGCCCGCCCCGCCCATGGCGGGCGCTATGCGCCCACCGGGGCAGGCGCCGGCCTTCGACGGTTCATGACATCAAGGGTCCAGCCGGATCGTTTCTCTGCGGTCGGGGAAACGCGGTGCGTTTCCTTTTTCCGCCCGGCCCGGCGCCCGAAGGGTCGTCTGCTTACCGCGAAACCCTCAGCCGAATCCGGGCGCGAGCCGCATTCCCCCGGTCACGATCCCGCGCCAGTTCTTCTGGGGCCCGGTCAGGTATTTCGCGACCAGCGGGTGGCTGGCATCCAGCAGCCCGGTCCTGACCAGAAGCGCCGTGATCGCGGCTTCGGATGCGCGGGTGGCGCCGTCCATGATCTTCAGCGCGATGCCGATGCCCTTTTCGGGCGCGATGGCGATGAAGACCGCCTCGGCGCCGGTCTTGACCGCGACGCGGCCGCCCATCGCGCGCATCAGTTCGGTGCAGGCGCGACCCTCGCCCGCGACAAGCTCGGGGTGCGCGGTCATCGAGCGGACGAGCCTGTGGGCCGCCGCCTCGCGGACGCTGCCGGTTTCGGGGGCGTTGGCAAAGAAGGCCATCGCGCGGCCGAGCCCGTGCAGGGACAGGGCGAAATTCGGGGCCGAACAGCCGTCGATGCCGAAGCCGGGGCTGGTCTCGCCCGCCACCTCTTCGGTCGCGGCCAGGACGGCGCGCTGCACCGGATGGTCGGGCTCGACATATTCCGCCCCGCCCTTCAGGTGCTGGTTCAGGGTCAGGAACCCCGCATGCTTGCCCGAACAGTTGTTGTGCAGCTGGCAGGGCCGCCCGTGATAGCGGTAAAGCGCGTCGCGCGCGGTCGGGTCGAAGGGCATGTGCGCGCCGCAGCGCAGGTCACGTTCGCCCATCCCCAGGCCCTTCAGCCAGGTCTTGACGGCGGTGGTGTGGACCTCGGCCCCCTGATGGCTCGCACAGGCGAGCGCCAGTTGCGCGTCGGTCAGCCCCGCCGCCCCGGCCGCACCGCTTTCCAGAAGCGGCAGCGCCTGGATCATCTTGCACGAGGATCGCGGGAAGATGACCGCCTCGGGGTCGCCCCAGGCATCAAGGATCTGGCCCCCCGGCCCGCAGATCACCGCGTGCCCCATGTGGACGCCTTCGAGCCTGCCGCCCCGCCACAATTCGATCATCGGCACGGAACTCATGCCCACCCCTTTCAGTCAGCGAAAAACCGCCCGGACGCCCGCGCCCGGCCCCTTTTCCAAGAGCCTTACTATGCGCTATGGTCCGGCGAAAGAGAACCGGGCCTGCAAGGCGACCCCGAAGGGGGCGGCCGGCGCAGCCCCGGCGGACCCCAGGCAGGAGACACGCCCCGATGTTTTTCACCAAAAAGGCCCAGTCGCTGGCCGTTCTTTTCGTGCTCGCCGCCCTGCCGGCCGGGGCGCAGCAGACCTCGACGAACCGCGTGGCCACCAATACCGCGTGGTCGACCTTCGTCGATGGCAAGCCCAAGCAGTGCTGGGTCGTGGCCGCGCCCACGCAGTCGGAAAACACCCGTGGCGGCAAGGCGGTGTCGGTCAGCCGGGGCGAGATCAGGCTGTTCGTGACCTACCGGCAGGGAACGAAGGGCGAGGTTTCCTTTGCCGGCGGCTATCCGTTCGCGCCAAGCTCGACGGTCACGCTCGATGTCGGCGGGACGAAGTTTTCGCTTTATCCCGACAGCAGCGCCAAGGACTGGGCCTGGTCCGGCTCGGCCGATGACGATGCCAAGATCGTCGCCGCGCTCAAGGGCGGCAGCAATGCCACGCTGACGGCGAAATCGGCCAAGGGCACGCAGACGGTCGATACCTTCTCGCTCTCGGGCTTTTCGGCTGCGGTGGACGAAGCTGCCAAGCAGTGCGCGAATTGACGGCCATGCCGTCGCTTTCCGACCTTGAGGCGATCGCCCAAGGGGCGGCCGCGGCGGCGATGGGCTTCTGGCGCGGGCGGCTCGGGGTCGAGTTCAAGGCGGACGAAAGCCCGGTGACGCAAGCCGACCGCGCGGTCGAGGCCGAGGTGCGCCGCCTGATCGCCGCGCAGTTCCCCGGCGACGGCATCTATGGCGAGGAAGGCGGCCGCAGCGTCGGCGAGACGGGCGCCCTGTGGGTCATAGACCCGATCGACGGCACGCGCAGCTTCCTGTCCGGCCATCCGATGTTCGGCTTCCTCTTGACCTACCTCGCGGGCGGCCGGCCGCGCCTGTCTGCCGTCGGCCTGCCGGTCCTGGCCGAGATTTACCTGGCGGAACACGGCAAGGGCGCCTTCTGTCGCGGCGAGCGGCTCAGGACCTCGGGCCAGACCAAGCTGCCGGACGCGATCCTCTACCTGCAAGAGGCCGAAAAGGTCTGGCGCGGTCATCCCGACCTGTTTGCCCGGCTGATGTCCACGGGCTCGACCCGGCGGATGGCCTATGATGCCGGGGCCTATACGCTTCTGGCGCGGGGCCATGTGGACCTGGTGATCGACTATGATCTGCAACCCTACGATTATCTGGCCGTGTCGCTTCTGGTCGAGGAAGCGGGCGGCGTGATGACCGACTGGCGGGGTGGCCGCCTGTCGATGGGCGAAGGGATCGCCACCGTCGCTGCGGCCACGCCAGAGCTGCATGCGGCCGCATTGTCCCTGCTTCAGGGCGCCTGAGCCGCGGGCGGCGGCGTGGTTGTGTCCGTTGCTCCCGACGCTTCAGGCAGCAACCTCACCTCGCGCTGCGGGTAGGGAATGGTGATGCCGTGCCGCTTGAACGCATCCCACAGCGCCAGATAGACAACGCCCCGCACGCTCATCAGCCCCTCGGCCGGGTCGCGGATCCAGAAGCGCACCACATAGTCCACCGAACTGTCGCCAAAGCCCGTGATATGGCAGACGACCGGCCGGTCCTTCAGAACCCGGCCTGCGGTCATCGCCGCCTCGACCGCGATCTTTCGCACCAGATGGGGGTCGTCGTCGTAGCTTGCCCCGAAAGACAGGTCGATGCGGACGAATTCGTTGGAATGCGACCAGTTGACCACCTGTCCGGTGATCATGTCTTCGTTCGGGACGAGGTATTCCTTGCCGTCCCGCGTCACCACCGAGACGTAGCGCGCGCCCAGGCTTTCGATCCAGCCGAATGTGTCACCGATCGAGATGACGTCGCCGGGCTTCACCGATTTGTCGAGCAGGATGATGAAGCCTGACACGAGGTTCGACACGACCTTCTGCAGACCGAAGCCGAGGCCAACACCGACCGCGCCCGACAGAAAGGCCAGGCCGGTCAGGTCGAAGCCGACCGCCTTCAGCCCGATGAAAAGGGCGGCGGAATACAGCACGACCTGAAGGATCTTGATGGCCAGCACACGAATGGACGGGCTGAGATCCTGGTTCGCACCGATGCGGGCGCCGATGGTCCCGGCCAGAAAGCGCGCCCCGAAGAACAGAACGCCGGTCGCCACGAACGCTTTCAGGACCGTGAGGAGCGATATGGTGGTGTCGCCGAAGCTGATGGCCGCCTGGTCCAGCACTCTGGCCGTATCGCCGAGGTAGCCGGTGAAATAGAGGGTCGCATAGGCCGTGGTGCCCAGGATCACCACCCTTTGAAGCAGGCGGTTCTTCACCGTCTGGGCGGCAATGCGGATCAGGAGCCAGGCCGTGGCAATGGTCGCGGCCTGCGCGAGAAGATAGCGCCGCGACGGAAAGTTATAGACGACCGCAAAAGCGCCTGTTGCGAGCCAGGCCAGCAGGGTAAATATCGCGAGCCGAAGGATGCGGCGCAGGATGACGAAGGCGCGAAGCTGCGCCCTGCTACGCCCCGGCTTGGACAGAGCCCATGCCTCGATCCGGGGGGCGAGCCAGCGGGCGAGGACGAAGGTCAGGATCGCCAGAAGGACCAGGGTGACGATCTGCGCCTGCTGGTGCGGCAGGCTCAGGCGACCCACGCTACGCTGAAGTTGGTCGCCGAACTCGCTCAGCCATCCGAAGGTTGTGTCCGTTTCTGGTCCCATACCCCCCCGCTTCTGCCCATTTGAGCCGGTCGGCGGCCGCATGACAAGAGGGCGCGGGGAAAGTCATCCGGCATTGCGCCGGCATCTGGCGCCGCCGAAGGGCCAACGCAGCTTGAAAGAACCGGCCGCAAGGAGTATTTGCGGCCCATGATGCGCTTTTTCGACATGGACGACCGCGCGCGCCTGCCCTGGCGATTCTTCGGCGCGACCATCTCGATCCTCGCCCGCGCCTGACAGGCGACCGGGGCGCGATTGCCCTATTCCGACGCCTTTCCCTTCATCCATCAGACGGAAACCATCATGTCCGGTCCCCGCACGCTTTACGACAAGATCTGGGATGCCCACGTGGCCCATCAGGCCGAAGACGGCACCTGCCTTCTCTATATCGACCGCCACCTCGTCCATGAGGTGACGAGCCCGCAGGCCTTCGAGGGTCTGCGCATGGCCGGCCGCAAGGTCCACGCACCCGACAAGACGATCGCGGTGCCGGACCATAACGTGCCGACGACGCCCGGCCGCGACAAACATATCGACAACGAGGAAAGCCGCATCCAGGTCGAGGCCTTGGACAAGAACGCGCGCGACTTCGGGATCAACTACTACCCCGTGTCGGACATCCGTCAGGGCATCGTCCATATCGTCGGGCCCGAACAGGGCTGGACGCTGCCGGGGATGACCGTGGTCTGCGGCGACTCGCATACTGCGACGCACGGCGCGTTCGGCGCGCTCGCCCACGGCATCGGCACCTCCGAGGTCGAGCATGTGCTGGCGACCCAGACGCTGATCCAGAAAAAGTCGAAGAACATGAAAGTCGAGATCACCGGGAAGCTCCGCCCCGGCGTCACGGCCAAGGACATCACGCTCTCGGTCATCGGCGCCACGGGCACGGCGGGCGGCACCGGTTATGTCATCGAATATTGCGGCGAGGCGATTCGCGACCTGTCGATGGAAGGCCGCATGACCGTCTGCAACATGGCGATCGAGGGCGGCGCGCGTGCCGGCCTGATCGCGCCGGACGAGAAGACCTTCGCCTATGTCATGGGCCGGCCCCACGCGCCGAAGGCCGCGCAGTGGGAGGCGGCCCTTGCCTGGTGGAAGACGCTCTTCACCGACAAGGATGCGCATTTCGACAAGGTGGTGGTGCTGAAAGGCGAGGACATCGCCCCGGTCGTCACCTGGGGCACCAGCCCCGAAGACGTGCTGCCGATCAACGGCGTGGTGCCTGACCCGGAAAGCTTCGAGGGCGGCAAGGTCGAGGCCGCGCGCCGTTCGCTTGACTACATGGGCCTGACGGCCGGGCAGAAGCTGACCGACATCCAGATCGACACGGTCTTCATCGGCTCGTGCACCAACGGCCGGATCGAGGATCTGCGCGCTGCGGCCGCCATCCTGAAGGGCAAGAAGATCAAGGACGGCATGCGGGCGATGGTCGTCCCCGGCTCAGGCCTCGTGCGCGCGCAGGCGGAAGAAGAGGGCCTGGCCCAGATCTTCATCGACGCAGGGTTCGAATGGCGGCTCGCGGGCTGCTCGATGTGCCTGGCGATGAACCCCGACCAGCTCTCGCCCGGCGAACGCTGCGCCGCCACCTCGAACCGCAATTTCGAGGGGCGCCAGGGACGCGGCGGCCGCACGCACCTTCTGTCCCCCGCCATGGCGGCGGCGGCGGCGGTCACGGGACGGCTGACCGACGTGCGCGAGCTGGTGTGACAGGGAAGCGGCCATGACCGGCGATCCGCATCAGGGCCATTCGCACGGAGCCACCGGCGCGGGGCATGACGCAGGTCATGCCCGGGTTGCCGGTCCGGCCCCGTCCGGCCCCGAGCTGAATCGCCTGGCCCTGGCCGCGACGCTTCACTGCCTGACCGGCTGCGCCATCGGCGAGGTTCTGGGCATGGTCATCGGCACCGCGCTTCACTGGAGCAATGGGGCCACGATCGTCATCTCCATCATCCTTGCCTTCCTCTTCGGCTATGCGCTGACCATGCGGCCGCTCCTGGCGTCCGGCATGGGGCTTGGCGCGGCGACGCGGCTGGCGCTGGCGGCAGATACCGCCTCGATCACCATCATGGAGATCGTGGATAATCTGGTCATGCTCGCCATTCCCGGCGCGATGGCGGCCCATCTCGGCAGTCCGCTCTTCTGGGGCAGCCTGGCGCTCAGCCTGGTCCTGGCCGGGGCGGCCGCCTTTCCGGTCAACCGCTGGCTTATCCGGCGCGGTCGCGGTCACGCGGTCGTGCATTCGCACCACTCACATCACAGTTGAGGCATCCCCCGCCCCCGGCGCGGCGCCCCATTCCGAACGGAGGTCCGACATGGACAAATTCACCACCCTGACCGGCATCGCGGCGCCCATGCCGCTGGTCAATATCGACACCGACATGATCATCCCCAAACAGTTCCTGAAGACGATCAAGCGTTCGGGGCTGGGCAAGAACCTCTTCGACGAGATGCGGTTCAATGCGGACGGCTCTGAAAAACCCGAGTTCGTCCTGAACCAGCCCGCCTACCGGCAGGCGCAGATCATCGTCGCGGGTGACAATTTCGGCTGCGGCTCGTCGCGCGAACATGCGCCCTGGGCGCTTCTGGATTTCGGCATCCGGGCGGTCATCTCGACTTCTTACGCCGACATCTTCTACAACAACTGCTTCAAGAACGGCATCCTGCCGGTCGTCCTGCCTGCCGACGCGGTCGCAAAGCTGATGGAGGACGCCCGCAACGGCGCGAATGCCCGCATCACCATCGACCTTGAGGCGCAGACCGTGACCGGGGCCGACGGGCAGAGCTACAGCTTCGAGATCGACCCGTTCAAGAAAGAGGTCCTGCTGAACGGGCTCGACGATATCGGCCTGACGATGCAGAAGGCCGGCGCCATCGCCGATTTCGAAAAGACGGCGTCGCAATCGCGTCCCTGGGTCTGAGCATCCCCACGGCCACAACATATGGGGCCGCCCTGACCGGCGGCCCTATTCCTGCCACATTCCTGCCACCCGAACGGCCCAGGAATGATGCAAAGGCGCACCAGTTCGTCCCACAAAAAGCCCGAATCCTTAGCCTAAGATTAACCCAAGATTGCCAGGGGGAGTCGAATTGGGCAAAATCGTGGCAAGAATAAGGCAGGCTGCCACAATTGGCGGGACTGCAACGAACGGGGGGCGCGGCATCGAACCGGGTCCCGTGAGGTTGAGGGCCTAGGGCAGTGCTGTCGCGGATCACAGGCGCCTTCGTGCGCGGCGTGCTGGTGATGATCCTCATCGCCATTCCGTCCGTCATGGTGCCGGGCATCAGCGCCGACACGGCGCAGATCGTCGCCCTGGTCGCGCTCTTTGCCGCGGGCCTCACCTTCTTCGAATATGCCTCGACCTATCCGGGCCTTGTCGAGTTCCGCGACGCGCCGCCCTTCAACCGGCTGCGCTATCTGTCCTTGCTGATCACCGTCGTCCTTCTGTCGATGATCGTGCGCGACCATTCGCATCCGACGGTCCTCGGCTCGTTCGTCACGGCACTCGGCGAAAAGCTCGGCGCCTCGATCGACGTGCCCTACAGCCCGATCCGGCTGGTCCTGATGGTCCTGCCGTCGAACGTGGACCAGACCCATGTCGATCTGGTGCGCACGGCGGCGGGAATCGCCTATATGGTCTCGCTCCTGACGCTGGTGGCCTTCGTCCTTGCCATGCGCTTCATCGGCTGGCCGAGCCGCATGGGCACCTTCAACGTCTGGATCAACCTGCCGACCTTCGATCCCACCACCGGCGGCGACGTGGTCGACCGCCTGACCCGCGACAGCCGCGTGAACATCATCCTGGGGTTCCTGCTGCCCTTCGCGATCCCGGTGATGATGAAGATCGCGTCCCTGTCGCTGACCCCGGTCACGCTCGAAAATCCCCATACGCTGATCTGGACGATGGCCGCCTGGGCCTTCCTGCCCGCAAGCCTCTTCATGCGCGGCATCGCCATGGGGCGCGTGGCCAACATGATCGCCGAAAAGCGCAAGAGCATGGCGCACGGCGAGGATGCGGCCTTCCAGCCTGCCTGAAGGACCGGGCGGCGCCCCGGCCCTTCTTGACCATGCGTCCCCCTTTGGCTAGTCCCGCAGGCGACCCTTCTGGCGGTCGTCTTCCATGGAGCGTATCTTGGCCAACCCTTCCCTTTTGATCCTGGCCGGCGACGGCATCGGCCCCGAAGTGATGGCCGAAGTGAAGAAGATCATCGCCTGGTTCGGCACGCGGCGCGGCGTGACCTTCGATGTGAGCGAGGATCTGGTCGGCGGCTGTGCCTATGATGCGCACGGCACGCCCTTGACCGACGCGACCATGGCCAAGGCGCAGGCGGTTGACGCCGTTCTGCTGGGTGCCGTCGGCGGCCCGAAATACGACAAGCTGGACTTTTCGGTGAAGCCCGAGCGCGGCCTTCTGCGCCTGCGCAAGGAGATGGACCTTTACGCCAACCTCCGCCCGGCCCAGTGCTTCGATGCGCTGGCCGACTTTTCCTCGCTGAAGCGGGATGTGGTCGCGGGGCTCGACATCATGATCGTGCGCGAACTGACCTCGGGCGTCTATTTCGGCGAGCCGCGCGGCATCTTCACCGAAGGCAACGAGCGGGTGGGGATCAACACCCAGCGCTATACCGAAAGCGAGATCGCGCGCGTGGCGCGGTCGGCGTTCGAGCTGGCGCGCAAGCGCGGCAACAAGGTCTGCTCGATGGAGAAGGCCAACGTCATGGAATCGGGCGTCCTGTGGCGCGAGGTCGTGCAAGAGGTGCACGACCGCGAATACCCGGATGTCGAGCTTTCCCACATGTATGCCGACGCGGGCGCCATGCAGCTGACGCGCTGGCCCAAGCAGTTCGACGTGATCGTGACCGACAACCTTTTCGGCGACCTTCTGTCCGACCTGGCGGCCATGCTGACCGGCTCGCTTGGCATGCTGCCCTCGGCCTCGCTCGGCGCGCCGATGGAGAACGGCCGGCCGAAGGCGCTCTATGAGCCTGTCCACGGCTCGGCGCCCGACATCGCGGGCCAGGGCAAGGCCAACCCGATCGCCTGCATCCTGTCGTTCGCCATGGCGCTGCGCTATTCGTTCGACATGGGCGCAGAGGCCACCCGTGTCGAGAAGGCGGTCGAGGATGTGCTGGCCGACGGCCTGCGCACCGCCGACCTGATGGGGCCTGAGGGCGGCAAGCCGGTGACGACCGCGCAGATGGGCGATGCGATCGTGGCGAAACTCGACGCGAGCCTTTGACAGGCCGCTTGCCTTGTGCTCTGCCTTTGCGGGTGCTCAGTACCCGCTAAGGCAGAGTTTTCATGAAGTACTTTTCGATTTGCCTGTTGGCCGCCACACTCGTTTCCGGCGGCGCGGACGCCAAGTCCTTCAAGGACATGTTCCCCGCCGAATACCCGCAGATTACCGCCGCCGATAAGGCTGCCATCGACCGCATGGACCTGAAGACCGGCACCATCGCGCTTGAAGGCGGCAAGGCATCCGTGACCATTCCCGACGGCTATTACTTCCTTGGCCCCGGCGATTCGCGCTTCGTTTTGGAAACCCTGTGGGGCAATCCGGCAGACAGCTCGACCCTTGGCATGATCTTCCCCGCCGACCAGTCGCCCTACGATCAGGGATGGGCCGCCGAAATGAGTTACGACGACATCGGCCATGTCTCTGACGCCGACGCCGAAAGTCAGGACTATGACGCGCTGCTGAAGCAGATGCAGGCCGACGCCGTGCAGGAAAGCGCCGACCGCAAGAAGGCCGGCCTTCCCGAGGTCAGCGTGATCGGCTGGGCCGAGCCGCCCCACTACGACAAGCAACTGCGCGTCGCCTATTGGGGCAAGCGTCTGCAATTCTCCGGCGAAGACGGCGAAACCCTGAACTACAATCTGCGCATCCTTGGCCGCCACGGGGTGATGGTTGTCAATTTCATCGCCGCGATGTCCGACCTGCCGCAGGTCAAGGCCGCAACGCCGGCTGTCATGCAGATGGTCACATTCAACGACGGCAACCGCTACAGCGACTACCTGCCGGGGGTAGACAAGCTCGCTGCTGGCGGTATCGCCGCGCTGATTGCCGGCAAGGTCGTGGCCAAGACCGGGTTCCTGGTCCTCCTCCTCGCCTTCGCCAAGAAGGGGATCATCCTGATCCTAGCCTTCGGCGCCGCCGGGCTGCGCTGGGTCAAGTCCCGCTTCGGCACCCCCAAGCCGCCCCAGTCCTGACAGGCGCGCCTCAGCGCACCCGCGCCACGACGAAGTCCGCCAGATCGGCCAGCATGTCGCGCAGATCGTCGTCCGGCAACGCCGCAAGCGCTGCCTTGGCGCGCTCGGCCCAGTCGAGTGCCGTGGCGCGGGTCGTCTCCATCGTGCCATGACGGGCCAGAAGGTGCAGCGCTTCGTCCAGATCGCCTGGGCGCTGGTCGCCCGCCTCGATCACGCGGGACCAGAAGGCACGTTCGGTCGCGTCTGCGGCGGCGACGGCGCGGATCACGGGCATGGTCAGCTTGCGCTCGCGGAAATCGTCGCCGACGTTCTTGCCGATCACGGTGCTGTCGCCCCCATAATCCAGAAGGTCATCGACGATCTGGAAGGCGATCCCGAGCGCATCGCCATAGGTCCGAAGTGCCGCCACCTGCGCCTCGGGCGCGCCGGCGATGACGCCGCCTACCTCGGTTGCGGCGGCGAAAAGTGCTGCGGTCTTGCCGCGCACGACCTGCAGATAGATGGCCTCGGTCGTCGCCAGATCCTGCGCGGCCGTCAGTTGCAGCACCTCGCCTTCGGCAATCGTCGCCGAGGCATTGGCCAGGATGTCGAGCACGCGCAGCGAGCCGGTTTCGACCATCAGCTGGAAGGACCGCGAAAAGAGGTAGTCCCCGACCAGGACCGAGGATTTGTTGTCCCACAGAAGGTTCGCCGTCGGCCGTCCGCGCCGCTGGCGGCTTTCGTCGACCACGTCGTCATGCAAGAGCGTCGCGGTATGGATGAACTCGACCGTCGCGGCCAGGTGGATGTGATAGGGCCCCGGATAGCCGCAGAGCCGGGCCGCAGCCAGCGTCAGAAGCGGCCGGACGCGCTTGCCCCCCGCCTCGACCAGATGGGCGGTCACCTCGGGGATGCGCGGCGCATGTTCGGATGCCATACGGGCACGGATCAGCCCGTTCACGGCCGCCATGTCGGGCGCGAGCCTTGCCACCAACCGGTCCAGCGGCTTGTCCCTGTTCACTTTGTCCAGACTCATCGGCGTCTGCGCCCCGTCAGTTCTTCATCACGCCGTGACATTTCGTCAAAGGACCGTAAGTCTTGGCCCATGAGAGAGCTTTTGCGCACGACCGACCCGACCGAGATCGCCTTTGCCACCGCGCTCCTTGATGGAGAGGGTATAGCCAGCTTTCAGTGGGACGTAAACATGAGCGTCCTGGAAGGCAGCACAGGCATATTGCCGCGGCGGCTGATGGTCACGGATGCCGATCACTTTATGGCGAGCGCGATCCTGCGCGACAACGGGCTGAGGCCCAGCCCGTGACTGGCCCGCTCACTGGCCCCCCGAACGGCCCCTTGACCGGCCCGCCGACTGGCCCGCTGACGCAGGACGGCTTCCTGGGCGGGCGGCTCAGGGTCTGGCAGCCGCGCGACGGGTATCGGGCGGCGACGGACCCGGTCCTCTTGGCGGCGGCCGTCCCCGCCCTGCCCGGACAGCGGGTGCTTGAGCTTGGGTGCGGCGTTGGGGTCGCGAGCCTGTGCCTGGCCGCGCGGGTGCCGGAACTGCTGTCGGTCGCAATCGAGCGGCAGGCGGATTATGCGGACCTCGCGCGGCGGAACGCCATCGAGAATTGCCTGGCGCTGACCGTCCTGACCGGCGACCTGGCGGCGCCGCCGCCTGCGCTCAAGGGAACCGAGTTCGACCATGTCTTTGCAAATCCACCTTTTTTCCGCGCAGGCGACGGAACGGCGGCACGCAATGCAGGCCGCGAAGGCGCCTTTCGCGAAGAGACGCCCCTTGCGCTCTGGATCGACGCGGGCCTTCGCAGGCTTCGGCCGGGCGGGTGGCTCACGCTCATTCACCTGACCGACCGGCTGGGCGACATCCTGACCGCCCTGCAAGGCCGCGCCGGTTCGGTCGCCATCCGGCCCGTCGCCGCGCGCGAGGGGCGGGGCGCGCTGCGGGTCATCGTGAAGGCGCGCAAGACCGGCCGCGCGCCCTTGCGGCTACTTGCGCCACTCATCCTGCATGACGGGCCGCACCATATTGCCGACGGGGACGATTTCACCGCCGCGGCCCATGCCATCCTGCGCGACGGCGCGCCGATCGGATGGGACGAGACGGTGCCGATCCGCGCGCCTTAACCAGACCTTCGCCAAACAGGCGAGTTCTGCGTGACACGACTCAGGGATTGTGCTGGGATTGTATCAGGATCACCTAAAAGGAGGTTGCCCATGACGATGGATGCTCACCTGGTCGAGCTTCACCGCAAACATCAGGCTTTGTCGGATGCGGTTGAGGCGGCCCAGCGCAGTCCCGGTTCCGACGACCTCGAAATCGCCGATCTGAAGAAGCAGAAACTCAAGATCAAGGAAGAGATATCGCGGCTCAGCCGCAACTAGGTCGATCTGCGGGGGCGGCGCTGGCGCGAGCCGCCAGCGCCGCCCCGGCGGTTATCAGCGCGGCCGCAAGTGCGATGCGCGGCGAGGCAGGTTCGACGCCGGCCAGAACCAGCGCGAGCGTCGACAGTAGTGGCGCTGCATAGGACAGCGTGCCCAGCACCTGAATATCGCCGCGCTTCATCCCCACATCCCAGACGTAGAAGGCCAGCCCCACCGGGCCGAGGCCGAGCGCCAGAACGCTCGCCCAGCCCAGGCCGTCGGTTGGCCAAAGCGTCTGTTCGACCATGAGGTGCGCCGGGATCGACAGGACCGAGGTGCCCAGGCAGAAAATCGCGACTGTCGCCGTCGGCACGCTGCCAAGTCGCCGTGACAGGACCGAATAGCCCGCCCAGGCCAGGGCCGCTATGCCGGCCAGGATGAAGCCCGTCATCGCCCCTTCGGGTCTGGCCGCTCCGGCCTTGCCAAGGATCAGGACTGCCGTTCCGGCAAAGGCCAGAAGGGCGCCGATGATGTGCGGCGCGCGCAGCCGCTCACCCGGCATCAGGCCGGACAGAAGCACGATCAGAAGCGGCCAAAGGTAGCAGATCAGCCCCGCCTCGGCCGGAGGGGCGAGCCGCAGGGCCGAGAAGTAAAGCGCGTGGTAGCCGAAAAGTCCCGTGATGCCAAAGGCATAGACGCGCCAGTCGATGCCCCTCAGCTGCGCGAAGCCGCCGGTCGCCATGATCCAGACGATGCCGACAAGCCCGCCGACGCCAAAGGTGAGGACGTTCAGGAGGAAGGGGGGGACGGGCGCCGATCCGACGGTGAACAGCGCCAGCATCGACCAGAGTAGGATGGCGACGAAGCCTGTCGCCGTCGCCTGTCTGCGCGTCATTCCCTGCCCCCCGTGCGCGGCCCACGCTCGCCGAAGGCCGACATCCGGCTTCTGGCAGCGGGACGCGCGTCCTGCAAGGGATTCGGAAGGGTTCGGCCTGGGCTGGCCGGTTCCTGATTGCTGCCTCATGGCAACAATCGACCGTGAAAATACCCTACCATTTCCGCTTCACCGCCCAATTTTCGCCGCGCGGGGCGGCAAAAAAAGGGGCGTAGCTTCGAAGTAAAGCTTCCCTCGGCGGCGGCCACCGCCCCCCCAGAGCCGCCGCCGAGGACTTTCCCCTTTTTCAGCGCGCCCAGGGCGCCGGTCGTTTCGCCAGGAAGGCCGCGATGCCCTCTGCGGCTTCGGGCGTTTCCCAGATGTCGGCCAGTGCGCGGATGCTTGCGTCGATCACCTCGGCGTCGATGCGTGGACCGAGCGCACGGGCGAGCCGCTTTGCCGCCGCCACCGCTCCGGGCGCGGTCGCGAGGTAGGGCGCGACTTCGGCCTCGATTGCCGCATCGAGCGCGTCCGCCTCGACCGCGCGGGCGATCAGGCCCAGTCGCTCGGCCTCTTCGGCGTCGAAGGTCCGGGCGGACATGAAGACCTGCCGCGCGCGCCCCTCGCCCATGCGGGCGACGACATATGGACCGATGGTCGCCGGGATCAGCCCCAGCCGCGTTTCCGACAGGCTGAAGCGCGCGCCCCTTTCGGCGATCGCCACGTCGCAGACCGCCGCCATGCCGATGCCGCCGCCATAGGCGCCGCCGTGGATGCGTCCGATCAGTGGCGCCGCCATCGTGTTCAGCGCCTGAAGCATGTCGGCGAGCTTCTTCGCCTCGGCCATGCGAGTGGCGCGGTCGGCCCCGATCTGCGCCTTCATCCAGGCCAGGTCGCCCCCGGCGCAGAAGATGGGCCCCGCGCCCGCCAGCACCATGGCCCGTGTCGCGGGGTCCTGGCCGATGGTGCGCGCGACCTCGGTCAGCTCGGCGATCATCAGGGGCGACAGGACGTTGCGGCGGTCGGGCAGGTTCAGCGTGACACGGACGACGCCCCGGTCCTCGCGGTCGATCTGCAGCGTCGAAAGGGTCATCGCGGGCTCCGTAGGCTGGCGGCGAAGGACGCGGCGGTCGCGAGCCGGGCGGGGTCGATGCCGGTCGCGAAGCCCCGTGCGGCAAGGTGGGCGGCGACGGCTTCGGTCGCGACATTGCCGCTTGCGCCCGGGGCGTAGGGGCAGCCGCCGAGGCCCCCCGCGGCGGCGTCGAAGACCCTGAGGCCCCGGTCGAGGCAGCTGTCGATGTTCTGAAGCGCCCTGCCCCCGGTGTCATGGAAATGGCCGGCGAGCCGGTCCGGGGTCGTCGCCGCCAAGACGGCGTCGAGCATGGCGGACGTGGTGACGGGCGTTGCACGACCGATGGTATCGCCAAGGCTGACCTCACGGCAGCCCATGGCCAGCAGCGCCCCGACCACGCGGGCCACGGCGGCCGGGGCGACGGGGCCTTCGTAGGGGCAGTCGGTGACGCAGGAGACATAGCCGCGCACCGGGATCGCGGCGTCTCGCGCGGCGTCCATGAGCGGGGCGAAGCGGGCGAGGCTTTCGTCGATCGAGCAGTTGATGTTCTTCTGCGAGAAGGTTTCCGAGGCAGAGGCAAAGACCGCCACCTCGTCAGCGCCGGCCGCGCGGGCGCGCTCGAAGCCCTGCAGGTTGGGGGTCAGGACCGTGTAGATGATGCCCGGGCGGCGGCGGATCGCGGCCATGACCCCGGCCGCGTCGGCCATCTGGGGGACCCATTTCGGGCTGACGAAGCTCGTGACCTCGATGCGCGGAAGGCCTGCGTCGGACAGAAGGTCGACAAGGCGCACCTTGTCGGCTGTGGTGACCGGGCCGGGTTCGTTCTGCAGCCCGTCGCGGGGGCCGACCTCGACGATGGTGACGCGGTCAGTCATCGGTGCCCTCGATCCTGACCAGAAGGGCGCCGTCGCTGACCTGATCGCCAACCGCCACGCTTAGGTCCGCCACGGTCCCGCCACGGGGAGCCGTCAGGCGGTGTTCCATCTTCATCGCCTCAAGAACCATCAGCGGATCGCCCTGCCGCACCTTCGCGCCCGGCGAGACATGGACAGCAGTCACGAGGCCCGGCATCGGCGCCATGACCGCGCCCTCGCCCGCTTGCGTGCTGTCGGTGCGCTCGAGCGGGTCGGGGCGGGTGAAGGTCCAGGACTGGCCGTCGCGGCCGAGGGTCAGGGTCGGGCCGTCGTCCAGAAGGCGGACGGTGGTGACATGGCCGTCCGTGGTCAGGCGGACGGCGCCGCCCAGGGGTTCGGCGGAAAGGGTCACGGCCCCGTCGGGCAAGGTGACCTGAAAGGCGCCGTGGGCCAGGTGCAAGACCTTGTGGTCCCGCGCCTCTCCGTCCCGGACCAGGGTCACGAAATCCTCTGGCGCGGCCCAGCCCCGGAAGGCGCCGATCCGGTCCCAGGGGTCGCTCGATGCCGGTTCCGCCAGAAGGCCGAGCGCGGCCACCGCCGCCAGCGCCTCGATTTCCGCGGGCAGTGCCACGGGTGCCGTCAGGGCGGCCAGGTGCCGGGCGATGAGGCCGGTATCGACGCGGCCCGCCGCGAAGTCCGGCTGGCGCGAAAGGGCCGACAGGAAGGCAAGGTTGGTCGTCGTCCCGGCCACCAGCGTTGCCGCCAGCGCCTCGGACAGGCGGCGGAGTGCCGTGGCGCGGTCCGGGCCGTGGGTGATGATCTTGGCGATCATCGGGTCATACCAGGGGCTGATGCGGTCGCCGGGCCGGACGCCGCTGTCGACGCGCAGATCCGCGCGGGCAAAGCTGGCGGCGGGCGGGAAGGACAGGTGGTCCAGCCTGCCGGTCGCGGGCAGGAAGCCCCTTGGCACGTCTTCGGCATAGAGCCGCGCCTCGAAGGCCCAGCCGTCGATCCTCAGGTCCTGCTGGCGAAGCGGCAAGGGCTCGCCCGCCGCGACGCGGAGCTGCCATTCCACGAAATCAAGGCCGGTGATCGCCTCGGACACGGGGTGTTCGACCTGAAGGCGGGTGTTCATCTCCATGAACCAGAAGCCGTCCTCGCGGGGCGGGCCGGAACCGTCGGCGATGAATTCGACCGTGCCCGCACCCCGGTAGCCGATGGCGCGCGCCGCCTCGACCGCCGCGCGGCCCATTGCGGTGCGGACGGCTTCGGTCATGCCGGGCGCCGGGGCTTCCTCGATCACCTTCTGGTGGCGGCGCTGCAGGCTGCAATCCCGCTCGAACAGGTGGACCACGTTGCCGTGGCCGTCGGCGAAGACCTGGATCTCGATATGGCGGGGGGAGGTGACGTATTTTTCGATCAGGCAGGCCGGATCGCCGAAGGCCGACTGCGCCTCGCGCCGGGCCGAGGCGAGGGCGTCGGCGAAGTCCTCGGGCCGCTCGACCAGCCGCATGCCCTTGCCGCCGCCGCCCGCGCGCGCCTTGACAAGCACCGGGTAGCCGATGCGGGCGGCCTCTGCCGCCAGAAGGTCGGGGGACTGGTCGGCGCCGTGATAGCCCGGCACGACCGGCACGCCCGCGCGTTCCATCGCGGCCTTGGCGGCGTCCTTCAGGCCCATGGCGCGGATCGCGTCGGCGGGCGGGCCGATGAAGGTCAGGCCGGCGGCCGTGACCAGATCGACGAAGGCCGGATTTTCCGACAGGAAGCCGTAGCCGGGATGGATCGCTTCGGCGCCCGTTTGGCGTGCGGCGTCGATGATCGCCTGACCCTTCAGGTAGCTTTCGGCGACGGGCGCCGCACCTATATGGACCGCCTCGTCGGCCATGGCGACATGGGCGGCGCCCGCGTCGGCGTCGGAATAGACGGCGACGGTGGCGATGCCCATCCGCCGGGCGGTGGCGATGACGCGGCAGGCGATTTCGCCCCGGTTCGCGATGAGGATCTTCTGGAACATCATCGGGCCCTCACATGCGGAAGATGCCGAAGCGCGTCGGCTCGACAGGCGCGTTCAGCGTGGCGGACAGTGACAGCGCCAGAACCTCGCGCGTGCGGCGGGGGTCGATGATGCCGTCGTCCCAAAGCCGCGCCGAGGCGTAGAGGGGATGCGACTGGTGGTCGAACTGTTCGATGGTCGGGGCCTTGAAGGCGGCCTCTTCCGCGTCCGACCAGCTGCCCCCCTTGCGCTCGATCGCGTCGCGGCGGACGGTGGCAAGGACGCCCGCCGCCTGCTCGCCACCCATGACCGAGATGCGGCTCATCGGCCAGGTCCAGAGGAAGCGCGGGCCATAGGCGCGGCCGCACATGCCGTAGTTGCCCGCCCCGAACGAGCCGCCGACAAGGACGGTGATCTTCGGCACCCGCGCGGTCGCCACCGCCGTCACCATCTTGGCCCCGTCCTTGGCGATGCCCCGGTTTTCGGCCGACCGGCCCACCATGAAGCCCGAGATGTTTTGCAGGAATATCAGCGGGATGCCCCGCTGGGTGCAAAGCTCGATGAAGTGCGCGGCCTTGAGTGCCGCTTCAGAGAAGAGGACGCCGTTGTTGCCCAGAATGCCGACGGGCAGGCCGTAAAGGTGGGCAAAGCCCGTGACCAGCGTCGTTCCGTAGCGCGGCTTGAACTCGTCGAAGCGCGAGCCGTCGACCAGCCGGGCGATGACCTCGCGGATGTCGTAGGGGGTGCGCAGGCCGGGGGGGACGATGCCCAGGATTTCGTCGGGGTCATAAAGCGGCGGTTCGGGGGACTGGACCGCGAGCGCGGGCGCCTTCGCGCGGTTCAGGTTCCGCACCGCCTGACGGGCGAGCGCGAGCGCATGGCGGTCATCGTCGGCCAGAAGGTCGGCAACGCCCGAGAGGCGCGTATGCACGTCGCCGCCGCCCAGATCCTCGGCGCTGACGACCTCGCCGGTCGCGGCGCGGACAAGGGGCGGGCCGGCCAGAAAGATGGTGCCCTGGTCCTTCACGATGATCGTCACATCCGACATGGCGGGCACATAGGCGCCCCCGGCGGTGCAGGAGCCCATGACCACGGCGATCTGGGGAATTCCCGCCGCCGACATGTTGGCCTGATTGAAGAAGATGCGGCCGAAATGGTCGCGGTCGGGGAAGACCTCGTCCTGATTGGGCAGGTTCGCCCCGCCGCTATCAACCAGATAGACGCAGGGCAGCCGGTTTTCGGCAGCGATCTCCTGCGCGCGCAGGTGCTTTTTCACCGTCATCGGAAAGTAGGTGCCGCCCTTCACGGTCGCGTCGTTGCAGACGACCATGACCTCTTGCCCCTCGACCCGGCCGATGCCGGTGATGAGGCCCGCGCCGGGGCTCGCGTCGCCATACATGCCCCAAGCCGCGAAGGCGCCGAGTTCCAGGAAGGGCGAACCGGGGTCGAGAAGCCGGGCAATCCGCTCGCGCGGCAGAAGCTTGCCGCGCGCGGTGTGCAGCGCGCGGGCCTTGTCGCCGCCGCCAGCGAGCGACAGGTCGGCGGCCTGGCGCGCGGTGTCCAGAAGGGCGAGGTTCGCGGCGCGGTTGGCGCGGAAGGTTTCCGAGGATGGGAGAATGGAGGACCGGAGTTTCATTTCGCTCTACTCTCTAATCGACCATATTTGGCGAAGTTCAATCGCTCTCTCCGCGGTCATGCTCAACACGCAGGTGCTACCCCCCTCCCGGCTCACACCACCCCACTGGTAGGACCGAAATTTGCATTCAGCGTCACGAAACGCCGCCCACTTCTCCTGCGAAATCTGCAATTGGTCAGCGGCGGTAGCCAGTAGACCACCCTTGAGCCCGTCCACATAAACTTGCTTCATTGCGGCTAGCGCGCCCTGAAACTCATCATTCATGAGCTTATTCCAGACCGCAGTTGCGTCCTGATCGCACGTAGACCTGCCTTTGACAGAGAGCCCGTCGCTCCGCATTTCTTCGCAGCGATCCCTTGTTTCATAGATGCAGCGGCTGTCCCCAGATTGCGCCGCCTTGTCGAGGCAGACCGGTATGTCCAGGAAATAAGGTTCGTCTGCGTGCCCAGACGCAGGCAGGGTGGCGAACAGCCACAAAACCGCTGCCGCGTGTTTCACCCCATCGCCCCCATCATCTCGCGCCCGATCAGCATCCGCCGGATTTCCGACGTCCCCGCACCGATCTCCATCAGCTTCGCATCCCGGAAAATCCGGCTGACCGGCGTTGCGTTCATGAAGCCCATGCCGCCCATGGCCTGCACCGCCTGATGGGCGACGACCATCGCCTCTTCCGAGGCGTAAAGGACGCAGGCCGCCGCGTCCTGTCGTGTCACCTGACCGCGGTCGCAGGCCTTGGCGACCTCGTAGCTGTAGGCGCGCGCCGAGTTCAGCTTGGTGTAGATGTCGGCGATCTTGCCCTGCATCAGCTGGAACTCCCCGATGGGCCGTCCGAACTGCCGCCGCTCGGCCAGATAGGGCATGATCTCGTCCAGGCAGGCGGCCATGATGCCGGTGCCGATGCCGGAGAGGACCACGCGTTCGAAATCGAGGCCGGACATGAGGACGCGCACGCCCTTGCCCTCGCCGCCCAGGATGTTTTCGGCCGGAACCTCGACATCCTGAAAGATCAGCTCGGCCGTGTTCGATCCGCGCATGCCGAGCTTGTCGAAATGGGCGCTGGTCGAAAACCCCTTCATGGTCTTTTCGACAATGAAGGCGGTCATGCCCTTCGATCCCGCTGCCGGGTCGGTCTTGGCATAGACGACCAGCACGTCGGCGTCGGGGCCGTTCGTGATCCAGAACTTCGTGCCGTTCAGGACGTAGCGGTCGCCGCGCTTCTCGGCGCGCAGCGACATCGACACCACGTCCGACCCGGCGCCCGCCTCGGACATGGCCAGCGCGCCGACATGGGTCCCGGCGATGAGGCCCGGCAGGTAGGCGCGCTTCTGCGCCTCGGTCCCGTTCAGCTTGATCTGGTTGACGCAAAGGTTCGAGTGCGCCCCGTAGCTCAGCGCGACCGAGGCAGAGGCGCGCGACAGTTCCTCGACCGCGACGACATGGGCCAGATAGCCCATGCCTGCGCCGCCGTAGGCTTCGGGCACCGTGATCCCCAGAAGGCCCAGATCGCCCATCTCGCGCCAGAGCCCGGCCGGGAAGAGGTTGTCGCGGTCGACATCGGCGGCGATGGGGCGGACGCGCTCCTGCGCCCAGCGGTGGACCATGTCGCGAAGGGCGTTGACCTCGTCGCCGAGGTCGAAGGTCATGGATGCGGTGAACAAGCCGTCCTCCTATTCCGCCGCGAGCGGCAGGACGCCGTCCGCCTTTAGTGCCTGGCGCAGGGCCGCGCGCCGGGGTTTTTGCTTTTCCCACGCCGCCCGCTTGACCGGGCCGAAGCCGCGGATGCCGTCCGGCAGGGCCAGAAGCTCGCGCACCTCTGGCAGCGTTCCGGGTGAAAGCTTTGCCAGCGCCAGCGCCATGTCCTCACGGTAGTCCGCGATCATCTGGCGTTCCAGCCTGCGGTCGTGGCTATGGCCGAAGGGATCGGCCCAGGTGCCGCGCAGGCCCTTGAGGCGCGCGAGGACCGACAGGACCGGAAAGATCCAGGGGCCGAAGCTGCGCTTCTTCGGGCGTCCGTTCGCGGCGCGGCCGGGCAGGACGGGCGGCGCGAGCGACAGGGACAGGCGTGGCGCGCCATCGAAGGCCTCGGCCAGGGACTGGCGGAAGGCGGGCGCGGAATAAAGCCGGGCGACTTCGTATTCGTCCTTGTAGGCAAGGACGCGGGCGAGGGTCCTGGCGACGATCCGTTCAAGGTCCGGGGCGCCCATGCGTGCGCCGGCTGCTGCGATGGCGGCGACCTCGGCCCGGTAGCGGTCGGCGAGGGCCTGGTCCTGATAGGCCGTCAGGTGGGCCGCGCGCTGGTCGATCAGGTCGGCCGTCGAAAGACCTTCTTCCGTCACCGGCGGCGGCGGCAGGTGCGCGGCCTCGACGCCCGCCCGGTCGTGGGCGAGCGCGCGCCCCCAGCCGAAGGCGGTCAGGCCGGCCTCGACCGCGACGCCGTTCAGGCGGATCGCCTCTTCGAGGGCCGCGCGGCTCAGGGGCACGAGGCCCTTCTGCCAGGCATGGCCCAGCATCATCAGGTTGGCCCCAATGGCGTCGCCCGTGAGCCGCGTGGCAAGGCCCGAGAAGTCCAGGAACTCGGCATCGGGCCGCACGGCCGTGGCGATGGTGCGGTCGATTTCGGTCGTGCGGAAGTCGAAGTCGCGCAGCCGGACGAAATCCGACACCGGCGTCAGGTGGCTGTTGACGAGTGCGTGGGTGCGGGCCGGGTCGCACAGGATCAGGCTTTCGCGCGACGCCGCGACGACCGCGTCCGCGCCGATCAGAAGGTCCGCGCCACCGGCGACGATGCGCGGAGCGGCGGCTGCGGCGTCGCCAGGCGACAGGCGCACATGGCTCATGACCGCGCCGCCCTTCTGGGCAAGGCCCGCCATGTCCATGATGATCGGCACATGGCCGTCGACATGGGCCGCCATGCCGATGATCGCGCCGATGGTCAGGACGCCCGTGCCGCCGACGCCCGCCAGAGCCAGGTTCCAGGTTTCGGTCAGGCTGGGCACCACGGGTTCGGGCACACCGGACAGGTTGGCGCCGCCCCTGCCCTTCGGGCGGTGGGGCGTGCCGCCCGTGACGCTGACGAACGAGGGGCAGAAGCCCTTCAGGCAGGAATAGTCCTTGTTGCAGGCCGACTGGTCGATCTGCCGCTTGCGGCCCATCGGCGTTTCCAGGGGCACAAGGGCGATGCAGTTCGACTGCACCGAACAATCGCCGCAGCCTTCGCAGACCTCGGGGTTGATCCAGAGCCGAAGGTCGGGGTCCACTGCCGTGCCGCGCTTGCGGCGGCGGCGGAGTTCGGCGGCGCAGGTCTGGACGAAGAGGAGGATGGTGGTGCCCTTGATGGCGGCCAGCTCCACCATCACCGCGTCGACCTCATCCCGGTGGCGGACGGTGGTGCCGGGGGCGAGCATCGCGCGGTCGATGGCCGCGGGTGCGTCGGTCACGAGGATGATCCGCGCCACGCCCTCATGCTGCATCTGGTGGGTGACCTGGGCGGGCGTCAGCGTGCCGTCGATGGGCTGGCCGCCGGTCATGGCGACCGCATCGTTGAAAAGGATCTTGTAGGTGATGTTGGCGCCCGCCGCGACCGACTGGCGGATCGCCAGGTGGCCCGAGTGGAAATAGGTGCCATCGCCCAGGTTGACGAAGCGGTGGGTTTCATCGCTGAAGCGGCTGATCGCGGTCCAGGGCACGCCCTCGGCGCCCATATGGGTGAAGGTCTCGGTCCGGCGGTCCATCCATTGCGCCATGAAATGGCAGCCGATCCCGGCCATGGCCTTTGCCCCTTCAGGCACGCGGGTGGAGGTATTGTGGGGACAGCCGGCGCAGAAGTGCGGCAGGCGCGTCACGGGCGGCGTCTGGGCCGCGCCCCGCGCCTCGGCCTGTTGCAGGCGGGCGGCGCGCGTGGCGATCCGGGCCGCAAGGCCCTCGGGCAGATCGAACCGGGCAAGCCGGGCCGCGATCGCGGTCGCAACGGCGCCCACAGTCAGGCCGGAGGAGTGGCTGAGGAAAGGATGGTCGGCCTCGTCGAACTTGCCGACGATCCGGGGGCGCACGTCGGCACGCCAGTTGAAAAGCTGCTGCTTGATCTGGTTTTCGATGATCTCGCGGCGTTCCTCGACAATCAGAACTTCGGCAAGGCCGGCCGAAAAGGCGCGGATGCCTTCGGGTTCGAGCGGCCATGGCATGCCGACCTTGTAAAGGCGCAGGCCGATCGCCGCCGCCTCGTCCGTCCCGATGCCAAGCTCGATCAGCGCCTGGCGCACATCTTCGTAGGCCTTGCCTGAGGCGACGATGCCGAAGCGGGCGTCCCTGGTGTCGATCGTCACCCGGTCCACATGGTTCGCGCGGGCGAAGGCGATGGCGGCATAGCCCTTCTGTTCCTGAAGTCGCGCGTCCTGCGCAAGGGGCGGGTCGGGCCAGCGGATGTTGAGCCCGCCGGGGGGCAGGGGAAAGTCGGGCGGCAGGCGGAAGGTGCGCGCCTCTTGCGCAAGGTCGACGACCGTCGTCGTCTCGACCGTTTCGGAAATGACCTTGAAGCCGACCCAGCAGCCCGAAAAGCGCGACATGGCGATGCCCAGAAGCCCCATTTCCAGGAACTCGTGGACGGACGAGGGGTAGAGCATCGGCATCAGGGCCGAGATGAAGGCGTGGTCCGACTGGTGCGGGATCGAGGAGGACTTGCAGGTATGGTCGTCCCCCGCCAGCGCGAGGACGCCGCCGAATTCCGACGTGCCGGCGGCATTGGCGTGCTTCAGCACATCGCCCGAGCGGTCGACGCCCGGCCCCTTGCCATACCAGATGCCCAGAACGCCGTCCTTCGTCGCGCCTTGCGACAGGGGCACCTGCTGGCTGCCCCAGACGGCGGTCGCGGCCAGATCCTCGTTCACGCCCGGCTGGAAAACCACGTCATGGCGGTCGAGAAAGGGCCGGGCCTTCACCAGCTGCTGGTCATAGCCGCCAAGGGGCGATCCGCGATAGCCGGATATGAAGGCCGCCGTGTTCAGCCCCGCCTGCCGGTCGCGGCGCATCTGCGTCATCGGCAGCCGCACGAGCGCCTGCGTGCCGCTGAGGTAAACCGGACCCTCGGTCGCGGTGTATTTGTCGTCGAGCATGATGGCCATGCGATCCCTCCCGATCTGGTGGCCTCTGGCAGCCGGCGGGGTGCGGCCCTTTGCCGGCGGTCCCGCAAGGGTAACACGAAGGGTGACAAACAAGGTCATCTTTGTTGACCTTCATATCGCAATCTGCGCACCATTGTTCCAATATGGGGATGAAATCGGGCTGCGCTATTCCTTGCCGCCGCCTCACCCTCGAATCCTGTGCCCGAATGGAAACCGCATGAAGATCGACGATTCGGACCGGCGCATCCTGCGCACGTTGCAGGCCCGCCCGGACATCACGCTGCGCGATCTGGGCGAGGCGGTGGGGCTCAGCCATTCGCCCTGCTGGCGGCGGCTTCAGGCGCTGCAGGAGGCGGGCGTCGTCAGCCCGCGACGCCACATCATCGACGCCGAAAAGGTGGGCTTCGACATCCTAGTCTTCTGCTTCGTCAAATGCCGCGAGCATCAGCGCGAGCGGTTGCGCGCCTTCGAGGAGGCCGTGGTGAAGGTGCCCGAGATCCTGCAGTGCCATTCGCTCAGCGGCGAGCATGACTATGTGCTGCAGGTCGTGGCGCCGAGCGTGCGGGCCTATGAAGAGACGGTGAAGAACGCGATCGTCGAATTGCCGAACGTCCAGTCGATCAGCACGAGTTTCACGCTGAAGCGCGTCAAGCAGAGCCTGGACGTGCCGGTTTAGGCGGGGCGGCATTCAAGGCCTCCGCGCTTGGCGGCGCGAGTGGCAGAGGCCGTCGCCTCTGCCATGCGAAGGCCCGGCCTTTTGTCCCGGCCGATGGCCCCAAGGCCATCGGCCAGCGACACGAGCGGTCCAGCGGCACCGTTCCCACACGGGCGGAGGAAACGCAGTGCGTTTCCTGATCCCGCCCGAGCCCTGCGTCAAAGAAGGCGCTGGCGGGCGCTCAGCCCCTCAGTTCAGCTGGACATGCAGCGGATAGCGGCCGTTTTCGAAATCGCCGAAGAAGTCGCCCAGGTCGGGATGGCCCACCGGCTCGCCCGAACTGTCGGGGATCAGGTTCTGTTCGGACACATAGGCGACGTAATAGTCGGTGCTGTTTTCCGCCAGAAGGTGATAGAAGGGCTGGTCCTTGTCCGGGCGGCTGTCGGCGGGAATGGACTGATACCATTCCTCGCTGTTGGCGAAGATCGCATCGACGTCGAAGACCACGCCCCGAAACGGATGCTTGCGGTGGCGCACCACCTGGCCCAGGCCATATTTGGCGTGTGTTTTCAACATGTCGTCAGCCCCTGACGGTAATGTCTACTCCTGTTACGGATGGCTGTCCACGTTGGCTAGCCCCGCGCCCGCGAAACAGAGTGTCGGGCGACAACCGCCATGCCGGCGCCCGACTGTCGCCATTCCCAACACGCTCGAAACCCGCTATCCTGCAAAAAAAAGACGATGTGAGGCAGCATGAACAGGTATCTTCGCCTAGGGGCGATGCTTTTGCTTGTGTCCTGCGGTGGGCATACGCCGCCGCGGAATCTGGACGATGCCTGCGCCATGACCGACGAGCGGCCCGAATATCTGACGGCCATGCGGTCGGCCGAAGCGCGCTGGGGCGTGCCGGTCCATGTGCAGATGGCGACGATCTACCAGGAATCGAAGTTCGTGGGCAACGCCAAGACGCCGCGCAAGTTCTTCCTGGGCTTCATTCCGGCGGGGCGCGTGACCTCGGCCTACGGGTTCAGCCAGGCCATCGACGGGTCCTGGGACGATTACCGCGAGGCGACCGGGAACTATGGCGCGAGCCGCACCTCGATCGACGATGCCGCCGATTTCATCGGCTGGTACATGGACCAGGCGTCGCAGCGGCTTGGCCTGTCGAAGTTCGACGCCGGCTCGCAATACCTGGCCTACCACGAGGGGATCGGCGGCTATCAGCGCGGCAGCCACAACGGCAAGGCCTGGCTCATGCGCACCTCCGCCTCGGTCAACCAGCGCGCCGAGCGCTACCGGGGCCAGCTGGCCGCCTGCGGCAAGATCTGAGCCCTGCGAGCCGGGGGCCAGGCCCCGCTCCGAACGGTCGGACCCGGCCGGGGTCAGGATACGCACTGCGTTTCCCTGCCCGTCGTGGGACCGGTTCCGCTGGACCGTTCGTGTCATGAACCGAAAGGGGCCGGCGCCCGCTTTGGGCGGGGCGGGGCGGGCGCTGGCCGATGGCCTCTGTCAGCCGGCCGGAAGGGGTCAAGCGCAAGGTCTTCCCTGGGGGACTCCGCTTGCCCGGCATGGGGTGGAGGTTTATAGAACAAAAAGAGAACATATAGGATGATTCTGGTGTGATTCCGTGGGTCATGGCCAAAACAGATGCGACCGCAGATGCGGCGGGCCGGGTCGGGCCGGGTGGCGCGACCCTGTCCGGTGCGACCCTGTCCGAAGTCTTTCCCGAACCGGGCGCGGAAGCGGCCGCAGCGGGCTTCGTGCGGACCCGGCTTCAGGACCGGCAGGGTCCGGTCCTGTGGGTGCAGGACCGGATGGCGCGGCTCGAGACCGGGCGGCCGACCCTTGCGGCGCTGGACGGGCGGCCGCTTCTGCACCTGTGCCTGTCGCGCGCGGTCGACGTGATGGTCGCGGTCGAAGAGGGGCTGCGCTGCCCGGACCTGTCGGCAGTCATCGCCGAGGTGCGGGGCGAGGCATCGGCGATCAGCTTCACCGCGCTCAAACGGATCGCGCTCCGGTCCGAGGCGGCGGGCGTGCCCTGCTGGCTGATCCGACAGGCGGCGCGGGCCGACCTGAGCGCGGCACGCAACCGCTGGCGGATCGCGACGCTGCCCTCTGCCCCCCATCCCGACGCCCCGCGCGCTCCGGTCCGAGGCGGCGGGCGTGCCCTGCTGGCTGATCCGACAGGCGGCGCGGGCCGACCTGAGCGCGGCACGCAACCGCTGGCGGATCGCGACGCTGCCCTCTGCCCCCCATCCCGACGACCCGCGCGCACCGGGCGATCCGCGCTGGCGGCTCGACCTCTTCCGGGCGCGCGACGGGCGTCCCGGCGCCTGGATCGCGCGCCATGAACGCGGGGCCGAGGCCGGGATGGGCCCCGGAAGAGGCGCGGGAGGAAACGGCGGAACGGGCGGGGCGGCGCATCGTCTCGATCTGGTTGCCGCAGTTTCCGATGGAGCGCTGGCGGAAGCTGCAGGAACGGGCGGGCAACGCGCCGCCAGATGAGGTGCCGCTGGCGCTGGCGGTCGAGGGCACCCACGGCCCGGTCGTCCATGCCGCGAACCGGGCGGCGCGGCTTGCCGGGGTGACCGAGGGCGCGCGGGTCGTCGACATGCGGGCGCTCTGCCCCGCGCTCAAGGTCGACTATGCCGATACGGGCGGCGACCGGGCGGCTCTCGGGCGGCTGGCCATGTGGGCGCGGCGCTGGTGCCCCTGGACGGCGGTGGACGAAAGCGGCGGCGGCCACGGGCTGGTCCTCGACACCACCGGCGCGGACCACCTTTGGGGCGGCGAGGCGGCGATGCTGGCCGAGATGGAGGGGCGGCTGGCCCTGTCGGGCTTTTCCGCCCGGCTGGCGCTGGCGCCGACCTGGGGGGCGGCCTGGGCGCTGGCCCGGTTCGGGCCGGTGCGCGCGACCTGCGCCGACACGGGCCCCCTGCCGGCGGCGGCCCTCAGGCTCGGGGCCGACACGGTCCTGCTGCTGAACCGGCTTGGCCTGCGCACCATCGGTCACCTGGCCGACGTGCCCCGCCTGTCGCTGGCCCGCCGCTTTGCGCGCGCGGCACCGGCGGACAATCCGCTGATCCGGCTGGACCAGTTGACCGGCCACCTGGCCGAACCCGTCTCGCCGCCCGATGCGCCGCCCGTCTTTCGCGCCGACGCGCGGCTGGCCGAGCCGATCTTCGACCCGGCCCATCATCTGCCCGACCTGTGCGCCGCCCTGTGCGCACAACTGGCCGACGCCCGGCAGGGCGCGCGGCGGCTGATGCTGACCGTCTACCGCACCGACGGCGAGGTCAGCCGGATCGAGGCCGCCTGCGCCCTGCCGAGCCGCGATGCCGCCCACCTGGCCTTCCTCTTCCGCGACCGGCTGGAACGGATCAACCCCGGCTTCGGGTTCGATCTGATCTCGCTCGAGGCGCCGGTCACCGAAAGCCTGGGCGCGCGGCAGGTCGACCTGGCGGGCGGGACAGAGGCGGGGCTGCCCCTCGCCCATCTGACCGACCGGCTGGCGGCGCGCTTTGGCCGGGGCGCGCTGACGCAGCTTCAGCCCGCCGCGAGCCATATCCCCGAACGGGCCGAGGCACGCGTGGCGCCGATGGCTGCTGCCCCTGCCCTCACGCCGGTCGTCACGCCGGTCCGGGCCGAACGGCCCGAGCGCCTTCTGGACCATCCCGAAGAGGTCCGCGTGCTTTATGCCGTGCCCGAGGGACCGCCTGCCCAGTTCCAGTGGCGGCGGCGGACACACCGCGTGACCCGCTATCAGGGACCCGAACGCATCGCCCCGGAATGGTGGCAGGACCGTCCCGGCACGCGCCTGCGCGACTATTTCAAGGTCGAGGACGAGGCCGGCCGCCGCTTCTGGCTTTACCGCGAGGGGTTGCACGATGACGGGCGCGGGGCCGATCCGCGCTGGTTCCTGCACGGGATCTTCGCCTGAT
>Ga0209571_1000309_pt1 | contig 69485 bp, 60 predicted proteins | sample EBPBio102011_DNA_FD_185866 | JGI IMG/M metagenome (GOLD analysis project Ga0209571, IMG submission 185866) | Wastewater treatment Type I Accumulibacter community from EBPR Bioreactor in Madison, WI, USA - Reactor 1_1/10/2011_ DNA (SPAdes)... | ecosystem: Engineered > Bioreactor > EBPR >... | reverse complement strand
GCGCTGCGCGGAGGCTTCGACGTCGTCCGGTGCCATCGGCCCGGACCACCACAGCGCGGTGGGTGACAGCAGCTGGCGCAGGCGCGCGGTTGCGGCCTCGAGCGTCAGCGGCGCCTCCAGCTCCCCCGTCGCCTCCAGCAGGCCGGCGGCGACGATGAGTTCGGCAGCCGGGGAGAGGGTAGGCATGATCGGGACTTCCTGGCCGGTCGTGAAGCCAACGGCAGCGCGGGACGACGGCGGGAGCGTCGCGGCCCGCGCGAGTCGGCGACATGCAGCAAAACAACGGGAACGACGTTGCCGCGAGGACAGGCATCCGCCCGTGATGCGCCGCCGTCCCGGGCGGGATGCGCTCGCGGGATGCCTGCGACGACGATGCATGCGTGCGCGGCGAAGGCCGCCGCATCGCGAACCGGTATGCTGCCGGCAGCTTTCTTCGCGACCATTGCATGTCCATCGTCCTCACCCCGTTCGCGCGCCGTCGCCTGTTTCCCGCCGACGGGCGTCGCACCGCGATCCTCGACTGCACGCCCGTGGAGTTCACGCAGCGCCTCAACGACGAAGCGCCGGTCGCGGTGCTGGAGGGCTATGCGCCGTTCTGCCGCCTGCACGTACATCGCAACTGGACGTCGACGCGCTGCTCGGTGCTGGCGATCGCCGACGACAACCGCGGCCACCTGCGCAGCGCCTACGAGGCGCGTTCGCGCGAGGAGCTGCCAGTGCTGGTGCGCTGGTTCGAGGGCATCGAGCCGCCTGTGGCGAACTACCTGGTGCCGATCCTCTACAGCCGCGAACAGCTGGCGAAGGAGGGCACGCCGATCGACGGCGAGTGGGGCATCGTCGGCTGCCTGTACACGATGCTCCCGGAAGAGATGCCGATGGCGCCGGTGACGATGATGCGCAACGCGCTCGGCGTCGAGGAAGGCGGCTCGGGCGTGCCCCTGGATCGCGAGGCATATCGCAAGGCGGTCGCGTTCTGGGACGGTCATGCCAACTGGCGGCCTTAGCGCGCTTCCCCGCCACGATTCCGGGTGGAGGAGGTCCATTTTCGACCAGAAGCGGACATGGTGACCGACCAGACAGCTTGGTTTGGGTCAATTTCATCCCTGGATGGCGCGGAGGCTGACCCGCTTGGCAAGCGCTTCGGCGCTTTCCTTTCGTTCGCTGTAGCGATCAACGAGGTATGGCGAGACATCACGGGTCAGTAGCGTGAATTTCATGAGCTCTTCCATGACGTCAACGACGCGGTCATAGAACGCGGAAGGCTTCATGCGCCCATCTTCATCGAACTCGTTGAAGGCCTTCGCGACCGAGGACTGGTTGGGGATCGTGATCATGCGCATCCAACGTCCAAGCACACGGAGCTGATTAACCGCATTGAAGGACTGCGAACCACCAGAGACTTGCATGACGGCCAGTGTCTTGCCCTGCGTTGGCCGCACCGAGCCTTGGGACAACGGAATCCAGTCGATCTGCGCTTTCATGATGCCGCTCATGGAACCGTGTCGCTCGGGTGAGCTCCAGACCATGCCCTCTGACCATTGCACTAGTTGCCGCAGTTCCTGCACCTTCGGATGCGTGTCGGGCTCCGCATCAGGAAGAGGCAGGCCTGTCGGATCGAAAAGCCGGGTCTCGGCCCCCATTGCCTGAAGTAGCCGGGCCGCCTCGAGTGCGAGCAGATTGCTGTATGACCGCTTCCTCAGCGATCCGTAGAGCAAAAGAATCCTTGGGGCGTGCGTAGCGAGCGCGGTCGTGGATAGACGGTCAACCTCCGGCACATGGAACATTTCGGCCGAGAGATTGGGCAGATCGCCAAGATCAGGCATGAGGTTTTCCAAGGAGCGTATGGATCGTGGCGCCCAGCGCCGCCCCGATGGCCTGCGCGACAACGAAGGCGGGCACATCGCCCGGCGAAATGCCGGCGAAGCTGTCGCTGAACATGCGTCCGAAAGCTGCTGCAGGATTGGCGAATGACGTCGATGAAGTGAACCAATAGGCCGCACCGATGTATGCGGCCACCATCACGGCGACACGGGAGGCGGGTGCCCGGAGTACCACAAGCAACAAACCGGCTGTTGCAACCATCTCACCCAGCCATTGGCCTGCACCAGTTCGCACTTTCGCGGAGAGCTCCAGCAACGGAAGATCGAACATGGCATTCGAAAGCAAGGCGCCGCAGAGCGCACCCGCGAGTTGGACAAGGATGTATGACGGCAACAGTATCCAAGGCAGTTCGCCACGCGCAGCCATGACGCCACTGACCGCCGGATTCATGTGTGCGCCACTGATCGGACCGAACACCTCGATGAGGATGTAGAGCCCGCCGAAGGTTGCCAGCGTGTTGGCTAGCAAGGCGACGGCGTCGTTTCCACCCGCGAGACGCTCGGCCATGATCCCCGAGCCCACCACTGTCACCAGCAGCAGGCCCGTCGCCACGAACTCGGCAAAGAGGCGCTGGTGAATCATTCAGCGCCGACGCGTCCGATTTCACCCAGTTTTGCCTGAGCAGCCAGACGATCAAGACTTTGGAATGGCAGCGAGAGTAGCAACTCGATGCGACGACGCAACGTGGCGAACGCTGCTGTATAAGCCCGACGACGATCGTCTTCGTTACCTGTGGCTGCTACCGGGTCGGGTACACCCCAATGTGCGAGCGCAGGGTGACCCAGCCATACCGGGCACGCCTCTCCAGCGGCGTTGTCGCAGACCGTGATGACGATGTCCATCTCGGGTGCGCCTGCCACTGCAAACTCGTCCCAGTTCTTGCTGCGCACCTTGCTGGCGTCATAGCCGATGGCCTCGGCAAGCTGCCTTGCCATCGGCTGGACCTCGCCGCCGGGATGACTGCCTGCGCTATAGGCCGTGAACCGGCCTTGGCCCAGAACATTGAGAATCGCCTCGGCCATGATGCTGCGCGCGGAGTTTCCAGTGCAAAGAAACAGCACGTTGTAGGTCTTCTCGGTCATGATATTTCTCGGGAAATTCGGATCAACGGAGCTTCTTCTTGACTGCCGGCGTGCAGGACTTCCCGCCACAGCAGTTCTCCGTCAGAAAGCCGATGAGACCGTTCATGCGGTCATAGTCGGCGCGTATCCGGATGACTCTTCCTTCCCGCTCGTCAGTCACAAGTCCCGCTGCACGCAACTGATTCAAATGTGCAGTGAGGGTTGCCGGCTGCAAGTCGAGCTGATCGCGCAATTCGCCAACGGCCATGCCACCCGGGCCCGCCTGTACAAGAGCCCGGTAGGCGGCAAGCCGATGGTCGTGCGCGAGCGCACGAAGCGCTTGAACGGTCTGGGGCGTATCCATATTTCCATATTTCCGGAATATTGGAATTATTGCAACCCATCATTGCAGTTGGATGACCGCTTCGGGTCGAAGACAGCCGTTGCCGGAAAACAAGAACGGGCGCCTCTCGGCGCCCGTTCCGTGTTGCAACGGTGATCGGCGAAGCGATCAGTAGCGGTAGTGCTCCGGCTTGTACGGGCCGGCAACCGGCACGCCGAGGTAATCGGCCTGGTCCCTGGTGAGCGTGGTCAGCTTCACGCCGATCTTCTCCAGGTGCAGGCGCGCGACTTCCTCGTCCAGCTTCTTCGGCAGGATGTACACCTTCGGGTCGTAGAAGTCCTTGTTCGCCCACAAGTCGATCTGCGCCAGCGTCTGGTTCGAGAACGAGTTCGACATCACGAAGCTCGGGTGGCCGGTGGCGCAGCCGAGGTTCACCAGGCGGCCTTCCGCCAGCAGGAACATGGCGTTGCCGTTGGGCAAGATGAACTTGTCGACCTGCGGCTTGATGTTGACCTGCTGCACGCCCGCCAGCGCCTTGAGCGCGTCGACCTGGATCTCGTTGTCGAAGTGGCCGATGTTGCAGACGATGGCCTGGTCCTTCATCGCCGTCATGTGCGCGACGGTGATGATGTCCTTGTTGCCGGTGGTGGTGACGTAGATGTCGGCGCGGCCGAGGGTGTCCTCGACGGTGGTCACCTCGTAGCCTTCCATCGCCGCCTGCAGCGCGCAGATCGGGTCGATCTCGGTGACGATGACGCGGGCGCCATAGGCGCGCAGCGAGTCGGCGCAGCCCTTGCCGACGTCGCCGTAGCCGCAGACCACCGCGACCTTGCCGGCCAGCATCACGTCGAGCGCGCGCTTGAGGCCGTCTGCCAGCGATTCGCGGCAGCCGTACAGGTTGTCGAACTTCGACTTGGTGACCGAGTCGTTGACGTTGATCGCAGGTACCAAGAGCTTGCCTTGCTCGGCCAGCTGGTAGAGGCGGTGCACGCCGGTGGTGGTCTCTTCGGAGACGCCCTTCCAGTCCTTGACCACGCGCGTCCAGTAGCCCGGGCGCTCTTTGGCGACGCGCTTGAGCAGGTTCTTGATGACCTGCTCTTCATGGCTGCCCGAGGCGCTGTTGACCCAGCTCTCGTCGCCCTGTTCCAGCTCGTAGCCCTTGTGGATCAGCAGGGTCACGTCGCCGCCGTCGTCGACCACCAGCTCCGGGCCGGTGAGGGTGCCGTCGGCGAGGGTGAAGGTCAGCGCGTCGAGCGTGCAGTCCCAGTATTCCTCCAGGGTCTCGCCCTTCCACGCGAACACCGGCGTGCCGCTGGCGGCGATCGCGGCGGCCGCGTGGTCCTGGGTCGAGAAGATGTTGCACGAGGCCCAGCGCACGTCGGCGCCGATGTCCTTGAGCGTCTCGATCAGCACCGCGGTCTGGATCGTCATGTGCAGCGAGCCGGTCACGCGCACGCCCTTGAGCGGCTTGGTGGCGGCGTGCTTCTTGCGGATCGACATCAGGCCCGGCATCTCGTGCTCGGCGATGTCCAGTTCCTTGCGGCCCCAGTCGGCCAGCGAGATGTCGGCGACCTTGTAGTCGCCCTCGGTCGAGAAGGTCTTCAGTTGTGCGTTCATGTGGTGCTCCGTCGTTGGGAATCCGCGTGGGATTCGCAGTAACGGGCGCCGTTGTCGCAGTGGAACCATGCCGAGCCTGGCCGTGCATCCACGGTCGCAGCGCCCCTCGACAGGCGCGAAATTATATCGCTTCCTACGGATGGAAGGATGAAATCCGGCCGGGGACACGCCCGACGTGACCATTGCCACGGGGGGCGGGCGCCGTCTCGGACTATCCTGCGACGTTCAGGCGCCGGGCGGACCCGGCCTGGGGCTTGCCCGTCGCGGCGCTACGCGGCCTGGGACTGCGCCTGCCCGGCATCCAGCGAGACCATGAACTGGTCGTGGATCGCCTGGCCGAGGTCGATCAGGCGCGCCATCGCGTCCTGCAGGTGCGGCTCCAGCCCGCGCGCGATGACGTCGTCGATGCGCGCGTAGCGCGACTGCGCCGAGAGGGCCCCGGCCAGGCGCACCACTTCCAGGGACTCGCCGCCGGTCATCGAGCGCAGCACGTCGTGCAGGGTGTTGAGGCAGGTCTGCAGCGAGCGCGGGTTGACGTCGCGCAGCAGCATCAGGTCGGTCACGCTGCGCGGCGTGACCGATTCGCGGTACAGCCGGCGATAGGTCTCGAACGCGGACTGCGATTGCAGCAGCGCGCTCCACTGGAAGTAGTCGACGGCGTCGCGCGCTTCGCCGGACTCGTCGATCTCGCCGTCGCTGCCGACCACGTCGAGCAGGCGGATCGCCCACTCCGCGCGCTCGATGAAGGCGCCCAGCTGCAGGAACTGGTAGGCCTCGCCGCGGCCGAGGGTGCCGATGGTGACGCCGCGGAAAGAAGCCGAGCGCGACTTCACCCACTCGACGATGTTGCTGATGCCGTCGCTGCGCACGCCGCCCCAGGTGCGCCGGCGGATGTCGAGCCAGGAGGTGTTGAGGTCCTCGTACATCTCGGCGGTGATCGCCACCCGCTGCGCGCGCGCGTTCTCGCGCGCGGCGTGCAGGCAGCTGTGGATCGAGGAGGGGTTGTCGGGCGAGAGCAGCAGGTGGCGCAGCACGCCGTCGGCCTCGATCGCGCCGTGGGCCTCGAGGTAGTCGTTGCCGGCGCCGAGCGCGTCGAGCGCGCGCCGCCACGGCGCCGCCTGCGCCTTGCCGCGGTCGTAGCGCTCGGGGAGCATCGCGATGCGCAGGGCGAGGTCGACCAGTCGCGCGGTGTTCTCCGCACGCTCCATGTGGCGCGAGACCCAGTACAGGTCGTTGGCGGTCCGGCACAACATCAGAGGGCGTGCCTTCCGCGGTCGCACCCGCCGCGCGGCTTCGCCGCCCTGCGGGCCGTGCCTGTCCGCGCACGGCGCGGCGTCATCACTCGGTCACGTATCGGCATACGTTTCCTCCTTCTTCCTTGCGCCACGCGCGGACAGGCGCGGCGCGTCATGTTCGACCACGGACGACACGCCCTACACCCCCCAATCCGACTCCAGCACCCAGGTGTCCTTGGTGCCGCCGCCCTGCGAGGAGTTCACCACCAGCGAACCTTCCTTCAGCGCCACGCGCGTGAGGCCGCCGGGCACCACGCGGATCTGCTTGCCGCTGAGGATGTAGGGACGCAGGTCGATGTGGCGCGGTGCCAGCCCGCTCTCGACGAAGGTGGGGCAGGTGGACAGCGACAGCGTCGGCTGCGCGATGTAGTTGCCCGGGTCGGCGAGGATGCGCAGTCGGAACTCCTCGATCTGCTGCTTCGTCGATGCCGGCCCCACCAGCATGCCGTAGCCGCCGGCGCCGTGGACTTCCTTCACCACCAGCTCGGGCAGGTGGTCGAGCGTGTACTGCAGGTCCTCGGGCTTGCGCAGCACGTAGGTGGGCACGTTGAGCAGGATCGGTTCCTCGCTCAGGTAGAAGCGGATCATGTCCGGCACGTAGGGGTACACCGACTTGTCGTCGCCCACCCCCGCGCCCGGCGCGTTGGCCAGGGTCACCTTGCCGGCCTTGTAGGCGTTGAACAGGCCCGGGATGCCGAGCAGCGAATCCGGCCGGAACACGGTGGGGTCGAGGTAGTCGTCGTTGATGCGCCGGTAGATCACGTGCACGCGCTGCGGGCCGCGCGTGGTGCGCATGTAGACCATGTCGTCGCGCACGAACAGGTCCTGGCCCTCGACCAGCTCCACGCCCATCTGCTGGGCGAGGAAGGCGTGCTCGAAATAGGCGGAGTTCGCCGCGCCCGGGGTGAGCACGGCCACGGTGGGATTGTCGACGCCCACCGGTGCCGCCTCGCGCAGGATCTCCAGCAGCATGTCCGGGTAGCGTTCCACCGGCGCGATCTGCTGGCGGCCGAACAGCTCGGGGATCAGGCGCGCCATCATGCGCCGGTTCTCGAGCATGTACGACACGCCCGAGGGCACGCGCAGGTTGTCCTCGAGCACGTAGTACAGGCCATCGCCGGCGCGCACCAGGTCGATGCCGGAGATGTGCGAGTACACGCCGCCCGGCACCTGCACGCCGATCATCTGCTGCAGGTACTCGCTGTTGTCGACGACCAGTTCGGTGGGGATCCGCCCCTCGCGCAGGATGCGGCGCTCGCCGTAGACATCGGACAGGAACAGGTTGAGCGCCAGCACGCGCTGGCGCAGCCCGGCCTCGAGCATGCGCCATTCGCTGGCGGGCAGGATGCGCGGCGCGAGGTCGAACGGGATCAGGCGCTCGTTGCCGGCTTCCTCGCCGTACACGGTGAAGGTGATGCCGACGCGGTGGAAGGAGATCTCCGCCTCGCGCCGCTTCTGCTCGATCTCGCTCTCGGGCGTGCAGCGCAGCCACTCATCGAACGCGGCGTAGTGCGCGCGGACGCTTCCCTGCGCGTCGTGCATCTCGTCGTAGCCTGGCGACATCGGCGGCCCGCTTCCCTTTGGGGGTGGAGACAGGGCAGGAATAGCATGCCGCCGGGGATGTGCCTAGATATTGCGGCGCACCATGCCGATGGCCTACAGTCCACGGGATACGAAGGGCCGCGCGAGCGGCCCTTCGCGCGTCGGCGGCCGGGCCATGCCCAGGGCATCCACAGGAAATGAACGCGGGCGTGCGCACCATGCAGCCCGTTTCCGCCCTGCAGGACCGCCATGCCGTTGATCCGTTGCCTCGTCGCCTGCTGTCTCCTCGCACTGGCCGGTTGCCAGCGCCCGCCCGAGGCCGGGCCGGGCGATGCAGGCATCGCCGAACCGCCCGCGCCCGCCGACGCCGCGACAGCGGCCGGCGCCGACGCCCCGGCGGACGAACCCGGGACCGCCGGCGAGATCGACTTCCCGACCATCCCGCGCATCGTGGTGCCCGACATCGTCGGCATCGGCCCGGCGCAGCGCGCGCTCGAGGGCGCCATGCAGTCGATCCTCGATCCGATGGCCGGCATCCGCGTGCGCCCGGCGAACTGCGGCACCGACGGCGCGCTGGTGACCGATGCGGGCATCACCAGCGTCGACGGGCACGGCAACGTGCTGCGCAACGGCGACGCCGGCATCTTCCGCATCGCCGCCGACGGCTCCGGCACCGCGAACTACGGCGGCGGCATCATCACGCTCAACGCCGATGGCAGCGGGACGATCAACGGCAGCGGCGAGGCGGGCGGCGACGACGCGATCATCACCGTCAATGCCGATGGCTCGGGCACCTACAACGGTCGCTACGGCATCATCTCGCTCGACGGCAAGGGGGCCGGCACCTGGAACGGCGACGGCGGCCTGATCACCAACAACGGCGACGGTTCGGGCAGCTGGAACGGCCCGTTGGGGCTGGTCCGGATCGAAGCCGACGGCTCGGGCACGTGGAACGGCCCGCACGGGCTGGTCGTCAACCATGGCGATGGCAGCGGCCGCGTCGGCACGCCGGGGCGCGAGGTGGCGATGGCGCCGATCCCGAAGCTGGCGCCTGAAGGCCGGTTCCCGCCGCTGGGCCGGTTCGCGCCCCCGGGCGCGCCCTGCGGCTTCGTGATCACGCTCGACGATCGCGTGCTGTTCGACTTCGACAAGTCGGACGTCCGCGCCGACGCATCGCAGGTGCTCGACACGCTGGGCGCAGCGCTGGCCAAGGTGCAGGCGCGCGGCATCGAGGTCGGCGGTCACACCGATGCCAAGGGCAGCGACGATTACAACCAGTCGCTGTCGGAACGACGCGCGCAGGCGGTGGTGGAGGCGCTGCGCCGGCGCGGCGTGGCGACCGACATCGTCGCCAGGGGCTACGGCGAATCGAAACCGGTGGCGCCGAACGACATCGACGGCCAGGACAATCCGGCCGGGCGCCAGCTCAACCGGCGGGTGGAAATCTTCGTGCGCGCCTGAGGCGGGCGCGGGCACGACACTTTCGCAACACGAACCACGGGAGGGACACGATGCAGCAGGCAACGACACGGGCAATGGCGAGGCGGGCGGCGGCGGTGGCGCTCGCGGGGCTGGTGGCACTGGCGGGGTCGCTGCCGGTGGCCGCGGACGATTTCGGCCTGTCGTACGACGTGGAGCGCGTACCCGCGACGCAACTGTCCGTCGCCGATTGCGTGGCGGCGATCCGGCGCGCGTCGGATGCGGAAGGTTTCACGACCCGCAGCCAGCAGGACCAGGGCAGGGTCGCGTTGTTCGTCTCCGGCCCGGGCGGCGATGGCAAGGCGCTGGTGGCGTACTGCATCCAGGCCGGCACGCGCACGGTCTGGGTGGTGCAGATGCTGGACTACGCGGGGCCGGGCAACGCCGCGTCCGAACGCGTGACCCGTCAGGTCGCCGCCGAACTGCGCCGCGCAGCGGGGATGCCCGGCAAGCGCTAAGGCCCCGCGTGCCGCGACGGGCGGGGGCCCTGGCCGGAAACGGAAATGGGCCGCTTGCGCGACCCATTTCCGGTGCCATGCCTGTTTCGCGCCTGGCGCCGCGTGCGGGCGCCAGGCGAGGCGGCGGCATCACTTCAGCTTCGCGGCCTTCTTCAGCTCGTCGGCCTTGTCGGTCTTCTCCCACGAGAAGGCGGTGGCGGTGTGCTTCTTGCCGGCGCCGTCGACGTAGCTGACTTCCTTCGGCTTGCGGCCGAAGTGGCCGTAGGCGGCGGTCGGCTGGTAGATCGGGTGCTCGAGGTCGAGCATCTTCGTGATGCCGTACGGACGCAGGTCGAAGTGCTTGCGGATCAGCTTCTCGATCACGTCGTCGCCGACCTTGCCGGTGCCGAAGGTGGTGACCGAGATCGAGGTCGGCTCGGCCACGCCGATCGCGTAGGAGACCTGCACTTCGCACTTGTCGGCCAGGCCGGCGGCGACGATGTTCTTGGCGACGTAGCGCGCGGCGTAGGCAGCGGAACGATCGACCTTCGACGGATCCTTGCCCGAGAACGCGCCGCCGCCGTGGCGGGCCATGCCGCCGTAGCTGTCGACGATGATCTTGCGGCCGGTCAGGCCGCAGTCGCCCACCGGGCCGCCGATCACGAACTTGCCGGTCGGGTTGATGTGCACCTTGTTCTTGGCCAGCGCGTCCAGCCACTTCTTCGGCAGCACCGGCTTGAGGATGTGCTCGCGCACCGCCTCCACCAGGTCCTTCTGCTTGATGTCCGGGTCGTGCTGGGTGGACAGCACCACGGCGTCGAGGCCGACGATGTCGTGGCCGTCGTAGCGCAGGGTGACCTGCGACTTCGCGTCCGGGCGCAGCCACTTGAGCTTGCCGTTCTTGCGCACCTTGGCCTGCTGCTCGACCAGGCGGTGGCTGTAGTACAACGGCGCGGGCATGAATTCCGGCGCCTCGTTGCAGGCGTAGCCGAACATCAGGCCCTGGTCGCCCGCACCCTGTTCCTCGGGCTTCTTGCGGTCGACGCCCTGGTTGATGTCGGGCGACTGCTTGCCGAGCATGTTGATGATCGCGCAGGTATGGCCATCGAAGCCGACGTCGGAGTTGTTGTAGCCGATGTCGTTGATCACCTTGCGCGCCAGCGCCTCGATGTCGACCCACGCGGTGGTGGTGACTTCGCCGGCGACGATCGCCGCGCCCGTCTTCACCAGCGTCTCGCAGGCCACGCGCGCGCGCTTGTCCTGCGCGAGGATCGCGTCGAGGACGGCGTCGGAGATCTGGTCGGCGATCTTGTCCGGATGGCCTTCCGAGACCGATTCGGAGGTGAAGAGGTAGCTGGACATCGACTATATCCTTCAATACGGATGAAAAGATGGCCGCGCATGATACACGGCCCGGGCCCGGGGTGCATCCTGCCGTCGGAGGCGTTCGCCGGGGGTTAATCCGTGCCGGGTGGTCGCGAAGCGAACGCGGCGCGGCGCATCGGGCGGCCAGCGACGGCGCGCCGGGCCGCCTCCTCGACGCTGGTGCCGGCGCGACGCGGGTGAACCCTACCTCGGCGCGCGTTGGCGGCGCGCGGCTGCACGCCCGTGCATGCCTCTAGAATCGCGGCATGGACTCCGTCACCCAGATCCTCCTCGGCGCCTCCGTTGCGGGCGCCGTCGTGCCGGCCGCGCATCGTCGCGCCGCGATGTTGGCCGGCGCCGCGCTCGGCACCCTGCCGGACCTCGATTCGTTCCCGATCCAGCTGTTCACCGACGATCCGGTCGCGCTGATGACCCTGCACCGCGGCTTCAGCCATTCGCTGTTCGTGCTGCCGCTGGTGGCCTGGGCGATCTGGGCCTTCTACCGAGGACGGGGCGGGCGCGTGGCCGAATCGCCGCGCCGCTGGTTCTGGGCGATCCAGCTCTCCCTGGTGACGCATCCGCTGCTGGACGCGTTCACCGTCTATGGCACGCAGCTGCTGTGGCCGCTGGCGACGCCGCCGGTGATGTGGTCGAGCGTGTTCATCATCGATCCGGGCTACACGCTGTGGTTGCTGCTGGGCGTGGTGGTCGCGATTTTCGCAGGCACGAAGCCCGTGGCCGGGCGCGCGCTGGTGGCCGGACTGGTGCTGAGCACCGCCTACCTCGGCTGGTCGCTGGTGGCCAAGGCGGTGGTCGAGCGCGAGGCCGCGCGTTCGCTGGCTGCGCTGGGCTTGCAGGATGCGCCGCGCTTCTCGGTGCCGATGCCGTTCAACACCCTGTTGTGGCGGGTGGTGGCGATGACGCCGGACGGCTTCGTCGAAGGCGAGCATTCGCTGGTGGCCGACGCGCGCTCGATCGCATTCCGACACCATGACTCCGACACCGAAGCGCTGGCACAGGTGGCAGGGTTCCCCGCGGTGCGGCGCCTGGCCTGGTTCAACCGCGGCTTCATGAAGGCGCAGGTGCGCGACGGCCAGCTGGTGCTGAGCGACCTGCGCATGGGCGCCGAGCCCGACTACAGCTTCAACTTCGCCGTGGCCGAGCGCGATGGCGCGGGCTGGCGTGCAATCCCGCCGCAGCAGCTGGCGTGGCCTTGGGAGGCGCGTCGTCGCCTGGGGCAGATGTGGGACCGCATCTGGACCGAGCCTCCGGCCGAGGGCGGCGTGCAATGAACCCGTCGGGCGAGCGCGACGGGTCGCCCGACGAGGTGTCGCTCGCCGACGTGATGCGTCGCGCACGCGCAGCGCCGACCGAGGCGGCGCGCATTGCGATCCTCCATGAAGAATTGCGCAAGCTCGATCCGGAGCGCGCCGAAGTGCTGATGCAGCAGTGGCGCAGGCGCCAGCAGCGCCGCGGCTCGCTTGGCGGCACCGTGCAGGCGGGTGACGGGCGGCGTGCGTGGTGGTGGCTCGGCCTGCTCGCGCTGGCTGCACTGGCCGCGCTGGGGTGGTGGCTGGCTCAGCCCGGGAACCAGTAGCGCGTGAAGTGGAAGAACACGGGCGCGGCGAACACCACCGAGTCCATGCGATCCATCATCCCGCCGTGGCCTTCGATCATCCGGCCCCAGTCCTTGGCGCCGAGGCTGCGCTTGACCGCCGACAGCGCCAGCCCGCCGCAGACGCCGGCCATCACGATGACCGTGGACATGCCCGCCGACTGCAGCGGCGTGAACGGCGTCATCCACCACAGGGCGGTGCCGATGCCGATCGCGGCCAGCCCGCCGCCGACCAGGCCTTCCACCGTCTTCGACGGACTCACGGCCGGCGCCAGCTTGTGGCGGCCGAACAGCTTGCCGAACACGTACTGCATCACGTCGCTGATCTGCACCACCAGCATCAGGTAGAGCAGCAGCAACTGGCCCTGGCCCGGCGGGGCGTCCGGATGCAGGATCATCAGCGCAGGCGCGTGGCTGATGCAGTAGATCGCCACCATCGTGCCCCACTGGATCTTGGTGGTGCGCTCGAGGAAGTCGTTGGTGTCGCCGCCGAACACCGCCAGCACCGGCAGCGCGAGGAACGCGTAGACCGGGATGAAGATCGCGAACAGGCCGTACCACTGGTCGTGGATCAGCCAGTACTGCAGCGGGATCAGCACGTAGAACGCCGCCACCAGCGGCAGGTGGTCGCCGGCGCGCGTGGGCGTGAGGGTGATGAACTCGCGCAACGCGAAGAACGAGATGAAGGCGAACACCAGCAGGGTGGCGATCGGCCCGATCGCGAAGCAGGTGCCGAGCACGGCGACCATGCCCCACCACGCGCGCACGCGGGCGTTGAGGTTCTGCACCGTGGCGCCGCCGCCGTCGGCGCCGCGGCGCGACAGCAGCCAGCCCACGGCGGAGGCGACCAGCAGCAGGCCGATGATGCCGGCGAAGACGTACAGGGCTTTCGTCTGCGGGGTCATGCCATGGCCTCCACCGCCGCGCGTGCGCGCGCCAGGAAAACGTCGCGTGCCTCGCCCGCGACCCGCGACAGCGACGCGCCGAAATTGACGTTGCAGTACAGCGGCAGCGGCAGCGGTACCAGCGCACCCTTGGGCAGGCTGCGATGCAGGGTGTCGAGGTACACCGGCACCAGCTCCACGTGGGGATAGGCGTTGGCCAGGGTGAACAGGCCGCCCTTGAACGCCTGCGGCAGGCGTTCGGCGCTGCGCGTGCCCTCCGGGAACAGGATCAGCGAATCGCCCTGGTCCAGCGCCGCGCGCACCGGCGCCAGCGGATCGGCGTCGGCCTGTTCGCGCTTGCGGTCGATCAGGATCGCGCGCAGCACTTCGCCGGACAGCCATTGGCGCAGGCCGGGCTTGTCCCAGTAGTCGCGCGCGGCCACGGGACGCACCTGCGCGCGCTGCGATGGCGCGAGCGCGGACCAGATCGCCACGGTGTCGAGGTGGCTGGTGTGGTTGGCGAAGTACAGGCATTGCCCGGTTGGCGGCGCGACCCGCCACTGCGCGCGTGCGCCCACGAGGGTGCGGGTGAACCCGACGAGGCCCGCGCCGGCCAGCCGCGCGATCATGCGCGCGCCTGCAGCTGGCGCGCGATGCGCCGCAGGCGCCGCCCGCACGTGACCGCCGCGCCGACCACGAGCAGCCACGCGCAGCCCAGCAGGGCATGGCGGCTGTCGTGCCACAGGGCCTCGAACGGCGCCACCACGCAGGCCAGGGTCATCAGCGCCATGCGGTGCTGCTTGGCCATCGGCCCGCTGAAGTCCTGCGCCAGGCCGAGCGCGCCGCCCAGGGTACGGATGTAGGCGGTGAGCGCCGCCAGCAGCGCGCCCAGCCAGCCCAGCCACGGCGCGCCCGCGCTGTAGCCCAGCGCGACGATCAGCACGCTGTCGGCGACGCGGTCGGGCACTTCGTTGTACAGCGCGCCGGTGGCCGTGGACTTGCCGCCCTCGACCGCCACCATGCCGTCGAACAGGTTGCACAGCAGGCGCAACTGGATGCCCACCGCGCACAGCCACGCGCCCCACGGCGGCAGCCACAGCAGCGCGGCCGCGCCCGCGGCGGCGAAGACGATGCTCAGCACCGAGATCGCGTTGGGCGTCAGCGGCGAACGCGCGAGCGCCGCGGCGATCTTCTGCACCCACGCGCTGCCGCGGGCCTTGATCGGCCGACGCGACGACTCCGCCGCGGATCCCTCTGTCGCCATGCGTCCTGTCCCCGGCCGGCCCGCGATGGCGGGTGCGATGTGGTGATCTTCGATGCTCGGTCGCGCGCTGGCAAGCGATCCGGCGGCGCTCAGGCCGCTACCGGCAGGTCCGGGGCGACGCCGGCGACCAGCGCGTCGAAGTAGTCGCGGGTCAGGCGCAGTTGCGCTTCGGCGCTGTCGGCACGGTTGACCACGTGGCGGAACGCGGCGCGCTGTTCGTCGGAGGATTCGGGCCGGTCCTTCGCGTACCAGCCCAGGTGCTTGCGCGCGATGCGCACGCCGGCCTGCTCGCCATAAAACGCGTGCAGGGCGTGCAGGTGGCCGAGGAGGAGGTCGCGGACCTCGACCAGCGACGGTGCGGGCAGGCGCTCGCCGGTGGCGAGGAAATGCGCGATCTCGCGGAAGATCCACGGCCGGCCCTGCGCGGCGCGACCGACCATCACCGCGTCGGCGCCGGTGTGGCGCAGCACGTCGCGCGCCTTGTCCGGCGAGTCGATGTCGCCGTTGGCGATCACCGGGATGCGCAGCTCGGCCTTGATCGCGGCGATGGTGTCGTACTCGGCATGGCCGGTGTACTGCTGGTCGCGCGTGCGCCCGTGAACGGCCAGCGCGGCGATGCCGCAGTCCTGCGCGATGCGCGCGATCACCGGGGCGTTGCGTCGATCCGGCGCCCAGCCGGTGCGGATCTTCAGCGTCACCGGCACGTCGACGGCCTGCACCACGGCGTCGAGGATGCGCGCCACCAGCGCCTCGTCCTGCATCAGCGCCGAGCCCGCCCAGGCGTTGCAGACCTTCTTGGCGGGGCAACCCATGTTGATGTCGATGAGCTGCGCGCCGTGGCCGGCGTTGTACCTGGCCGCCTCGGCCATCACCGCCGGCACCGTGCCGGCGATCTGCACGCTGACCGGATCCGGCTCGCCCGCGTGGTCCATGCGGTGCAGCGACTTGCGGGTGTGCCAGAAGCGCGGGTCGCTGGTGGTCATCTCCGACACGGCGAGGCCCGCGCCCAGCCGCTTGCACAGCAGCCGGAACGGCTTGTCGGTGACGCCCGCCATCGGGGCGAGGATCACCGGGGGCTCGATGGCGTAGGGGCCGATGCGCATGGCGCGCATTGTCGCAGCCATGCGCCGGGCGGTGCGGCCCGGGCGGGGACCGCGAGCGGGTTGACGGGATGATGGATTGTAGGACAATCTGCATGCGAGCTTGCCGCGATGCCCCCGGGCCGCGCCGGTGCCCCAGACCCTGCCCAGGAGCCTTCCGCGATGCACGGCCACAGCGACACCAGCGCCCAGTCCTATGCCCCCGACCCGCGCAACGAGGCCGTGCTGGTCTACCTCAACGGCGAGTTCGTGCCGCGCGACCAGGCCCGCGTCTCGGTGTTCGATTCCGGCTACGTCTGCGGCGACGGGGTGTGGGAGGGGGTGCGCCTGGTCAATGGCCGCGTGGTCTCGTTCGATGCCCACGTCGAGCGCCTGTTCGCAGGCGCCGGCACCATCGCCATGGACATCGGCCTGAGCCGCGCGCAGGTCAAGGACGTGATCGTGCGCACTTTCGCCGCCAACGGCATGACCGACGGCGCGCATGCGCGGCTGATGGTCACCCGCGGGGTCAAGCGCACGCCCAACCAGGACCCGCGCTTCATCATCGGCGGCGCCACCGTGGTGTGCGTGGCCGAGTTCAAGGCGGTGTCGCCCGAGGCCAGGCGCCGGGGCCTGAAGCTGTTCACCTCGGCCTTCCGCTGCAGCGCGCCGGACGTGTTCGACCTGCGCCTGAACTCGCACAGCCGGCTCAACCTGATCCAGGCGCTGATCCAGGCGATCGACGCCGGCGCCGACGAGGCGCTGATGCTCGATCCGCACGGCTTCGTCTCCAGCTGCAACTCCACCAACTTCTTCGTGGTGCGAGACGGCGCGCTGTGGACGTCGTCCGGCCGCCATTGCTTCAACGGCATCACCCGCGCGACGATCCTGCGCCACGCGCGCGACGCCGGCCTGGCGGTGCGCGAGGGCGACTTCACCCTGGCCGAGGCGTACGCCGCCGACGAAGCCTTCGTCACCGGTACGCTCGGCGGGGTGACGCCGGTGGCGTCGATCGACGGTCGCGCGCTGCCCACGCAGGGATTCGGCCCGGTCACCGCGCGTCTGTCGGCGCTGTACCAGGACGGGATTTCCCGGGCGGACTGACGCCAGCGCGCACGCCATGCCACGCACCGCCACGCACGCCCCGCGGCTCGCCGACCACGACGGCGACGCGCTGTTCGCGCCGCTGCCGGCGCAGACCCGGCGCGACCAGGTGGTGGACGCGCTGCGCGAGGCGATCCTCGCCGGCCGGCTGGCGCCGGGCACGCAGCTGGTCGAGGCGCGGCTCGCACCGCAGTTCGGCATCGGCCGCGGCGTGCTGCGCGAGGCGATCCGCGAGCTGGTCGAGAACGGCCTCGCCGTGCACCGTCCCTATGCCGGCGCGCATGTCGCCGACGTCGATGCCGACACGCTGCGCGACGTCTACGAAGTGCGGCGCCTGCTCGAACCGCAGGCCTACCGGCGGCTGTGGCCGCAGCGCGACGCCGCGTTCCGCGACGCGCTGGCCGGCCACTACGCGGCGATGGTCGAGGCGCAGGCGCGCGGCGACCTCGGCGAGGCGATCCACGCCGAGTCGCGCTTCCACGGCCTGGCCTACGTCCGCTGCGGCAATCCGCTGATGGCGGCGAGCTGGGAGCAGATGAGCCGAAGGATCCGCCTGGGATTCGCGATCTGCCAGCGTGCGCCGGTGCCCAAGCCCGACTTCGAACGCAACCACCGACGCTTCCTCGAATGCGCGCTGGGCGACGACCTGGCGACGATGATCGGGGAAGTGGACCGCCATCTCGCGCAGGGGCTGGAGACGATCCTCGCCGCGTTCCCGCCCGCGGTCGTCGACGGCGGCTGAGCGCTGCGCGGCGTCAATCCGCCTCGAAGCGGCGCTGCAGTTCCTCGCGCGTGGGCATCGACAGCGCGGCGCCCTCGCGCTCGGTCGACAGCGCGGCGTAGCGCGCGGCGAAGGCGAGGTGTTCGGCGAACGGCGTGTTGGGGGTATGCGCCAGCGAGGCGGCAAGCGCGCCGTTGAAGGCATCGCCGGCGCCGGTGGTGTCGACCACGTCGGCGGGCGCGGCGGGGACGCGGTAGTGGTCGACCTCGTCGCCGCGGCGCTTGTCCTCGCGATGCGAGACGAACGCGCCGGCGCCACCGAGGGTGACCACCACCGTGCCGCGCGGCAGCAGGGTGCGGCACAGGCGGTGCAGGCGGGCGTCGTCGAGGCCCTGCACGTCGTCGGCATCGATGCGCTCGCCGGTGTGGCGCGCCAGCAGCGCGGCGAACTCGGTTTCGTTCGGGGTCAGCACGTCGGCCACCGCGAGCAGTTCGCGCGAACTCTCGGCGTTCGCCGGCGCCGGGTTGAGCAGGGTCTTGATGCCGGCGGCGCGCGCCAGCCGCATCGCCTCGTAGACGCTTTCGACCGGCGACTCGAGCTGCGCCAGCACGATCTTCGCGCCGGCGATCGCGTCGGCCTGGCCGGCGATGAACGCCTCCGACAGCGCGGCGTTCGCGCCCGGACCAATGACGATGCTGTTGCCGCCGGCCTCGTCGACGTAGATGCCGGCGGTGCCGGTGGGGGCGTCGCTGGCCTGCGCGCGCAGGTCGATGCCGTTGGCCGCGGCCAGCGAACGCGCGAGCTGGCCGCCGGCATCGTCGCCGAGCGCGCACACGAACACGGCATCGGCGCCGGCACGCGCCGCCGCCGTGGCCTGGTTGAACCCCTTGCCGCCGGGACCGGTGTGGTACTGGCCGATCAGGGTCTCGCCCGGGCGCGGCAGCGCCGGGCAGGTCCAGACATGGTCGACGTTGAACGAACCGACGACGACGACGCGCGGCATGGCCGTTGCGATCCTGCTCAGCTGCCGAGGTTGGTCAGCACGCCGGCGATGGTCGCCGTCATCAGCGTGGCGATGGTGCCGCCGAGCACGGCGCGCAGGCCGAAGCGGGCGAGGTCCTGGCGGCGTTCCGGTGCGAGGCCGCCGATGCCGCCGATCTGGATCGCGATCGAACTGAAGTTGGCGAAGCCGCACAGCGCGTAGGTGGCGATCAGGCGGCCCTGGTCGCTGAGCTGCACGCCCTCGACGCGGCCGTTGACGATGTCGGCCAGCTGCAGGTACGCCACGAACTCGTTGATGACCACCTTCTGGCCGATCAGCGAACCCACCGTGCCCGCATCCTGCCACGGCACGCCGATCAGCCACGCCACCGGCGCCAGCACCCAGCCGAAGATCGCGGCGAGGTCGAGCGGCTTGCCGATCGCGGCCTGGATGCCGGTGATCTCGCCGAACCAGGTCAGCGGTGCGTTGAGCATCGCGATCAGCGCGATGAACGCCAGCAGCATCGCGCCGATGTTCAGCGCCAGGCGCAGGCCGTCGCCGGCGCCGGCCGCGGCCGCGTCGATCACGTTGCTGGTGGTCTTCTCGACTTCCATCTTCACCGTGCCGCGGGTCAGCGGTTCGCCGGTTTCGGGGATCAGGATCTTGGCGATCACCAGCGTCGCCGGCGCGGCCATGATCGAGGCCGCCAGCAGGTGCTTGGCGTAGTACGCGGCCTGCTCCGGGTCGCCGCCGCCGAGCATCCCCACGTACGCGGCCAGCACGCCGCCGGCGATGTGCGCCATGCCGCCGATCATCATGGTGATGAGTTCGGATTCGGTCATGCGCGAGATGTACGGGCGCACCGTCAGCGGCGCCTCGGTCTGGCCGATGAACACGCTGGCGCAGACGCTGGTGGTCTCCGCGCCCGACACGCGCATCACCTTGGTGATCGCCAGCGCCATGATCCGCACGATGAACTGCATCACGCCCAGGTGGTACAGCACGCCCATCAGCGCCGCGAAGAAGATGATGGTGGGCAGCACCTGGAAGGCGAAGATGAACCCGTAGGTCTCGGTGTTCATCAGGCTGCCGAAGATGAAGGTGGAGCCGGCGTTGACGAAGCCCAGGATCTTCACGAAGCCATGGCCGAGCGCGTCGAACACCTCGCGCCCGCCCGGCACCAGCAGCACCAGCGCGGCGAACGCGATCTGCAGGGTGATGCCGGTGGCGACCAGGGTCCAGTCCACGCGGCGCTTGTTGTTGGAGAACAGCCAGGTCAGGCCAATCAGCACCGCCAGTCCGAACAGGCCGAAGCCGGCCTGCAGCAAAGCATCCATCCCGTTCCCCAAGGCCAGCGTCGGCAGTGACGCGGCAGACTAGAGCAGGCGCGCGCCGGCGGCAACCGGAGCGGGCCGGCGTCGCCCGCTCAGACGTCGCGGGCGATCACCCGGTTGCGGCCCGCGCGCTTGGCTTCCTGCAGGCGGCGGTCGGCGTTGCCGAGCAGGGTCGAGGCGTCGCTGCCGTCCAGCGGGAACGCGGCCAGCCCGGCGCAGAACGACAGCGCGACCGGATCGATCCCGCGCTCGGAATGGAACGGTCGTTCGGACAGCGTGCGCCGGGCCTGGTCGATGCGTTCCCACGCGCTGCCGATCGGGCAATGCAGCACCATCACGAATTCCTGGCCGCCGATGCGCGCCAGGTGCTCCTCCTCGCCGAGCATGCCGCGCAGGTGTTCGGCGATGTGGCGTACGGCACGGTCGCCGCCGAGGTGGCCGATCTCCTCGTACACGCGCTTGAAGTGGTCGAGGTCGACCAGGGCCAGCGTCAGCGAGCGGCTGTCGCGCCGCGCGGCGTCGAACATGCGCGGCAGGCGCTGCAGCAGCCAGGCGCGGTTGGGCAGGCCGGTCAGGCCGTCGCGCCCGGACAGCTCGATCAGGCGCTGCATGCGGTAGACGATCGTGCTGGTCAGCAGGGTCATGATCAGCAGCACGATCGCGCGCTGCACCTGCGAGCCGACGCTGACCGTGCCGTAGTCGATCGACATCAGCGGGCGCGGCGCCAGCACCAGCACAGCGGCGATCAGCAGTCCGTACTGGAGCAGGGCCAGGCTGCCCACGTATAGCGTGAGGCGGCCATCGTTGCGCAGCGCGGTCAGCGCGATCGCGATGAGGTAGAAACTCCACACCACCATGCTGTTCAGCCCGGCCGCCGGCTCGTTGAGCGCCAGCAGCACCAGCACGCCGGTGGTGGTGGTGATGTCGTAGGTGCCGGTGGCGTAGGGAAGCCAGCGATGGCGGCGGTGGTCGCGCGCCAGCGCCAGCCAGATCTGCGCCATGAAGTTGATGAACACCGCGGCGCCGAGGCCGATCAGCACCTCGTTGGTGTCGACCGTGCCGAACAGGCTGGCGGCCAGCGGCAGCGCCAGCACCAGCAGCGACAGCAGCGCGCGCACCTTGGCCACGAGCAGCTCGCCGCCCGCGCCGAGTTCGAGCATCACCTCGTCCGGGCGCCCGAGCAGGGTGGCCAGGACCCGCTTGAGCGATGGAGATTCCTGCACTTGCCGTCCCGTCGTGCGCGCCGTGGCGAGCATACCGGGCCGGCCGGCCCGGCGCAGCGGATCGCATAGACTGGGCGCCGTTCGGGCAGGAAGACGGGGTCGGGCATGCGCTATCGCCGCCTGGGGCGTTCGGGATTGAAGCTGTCGGCGCTGTCGTTCGGCGCCTGGGTCACCTTCGGCACGCGCGTGGGCCGCGGCGGTGCGCGCGAGCTGGTCGCGGCCGCGTGGGACCACGGCATCAACTTCTTCGACAACGCCGAGGTCTACGCGCATGGCGAGGCCGAGCGGGTGATGGGCGACGCGATCGCCGACCTGCGCCTGCCGCGCGACGGTTTCTGCGTGTCGAGCAAGGTGCGCTTCGGGTCCGTGCGGGATCCGCGGCCGACCCAGGCCGGCCTCTCGCGCAAGCACGTGCGCGACGCCTGCGACGACGCGCTCCGGCGCCTTCGGGTGGACTACCTCGACCTGTACTTCTGCCATCGCCCCGATCCGGACACGCCGATCGAGGAAACCGTGTCGGCGATGGACGACCTCATCCGCCAGGGCAAGGTGCTGTACTGGGGCACGTCGGAATGGTCGCCCGCCGAGATCCGCGAGGCCTTCCGCGTCGCCCAGGCGCACCACCTGCACGCGCCGACGATGGAGCAGCCGCAGTACAACCTGCTGCACCGCGATCGCGTCGAGCTGGCGTACGCGCCGCTCTACGCCGAGTTCGGCCTGGGCACCACGATCTGGTCGCCGCTGGCGTCGGGGCTGCTGACCGGCAAGTACAACGACGGCGTGCCCGGCGACAGCCGGCTGGGCCAGCCCGGGGACGAGGCGCTGCGCCGATCGGTGATCGGCGGCCCGGGGGAGGGACGGCTCGACAAGGTCCGTCGCTTCTGCGCGATCGCGGAGGAACTGGGCGTGGCGCCGGCACCGCTGGCGATCGCCTGGTGCCTGTCGAACCCGCATGTCTCGACCGTGCTGCTGGGCGCGAGCCGCCCGCAACAGCTGCTGCAGAACCTGGATGCGCTGGCGCTGTCGGAGCGCTTCGACGATTCGGTCTGGCGGCGGCTGGAAGCGGCGACGTCCTGACCGTTGCCCCTTGTCGCCGGCACCCCCTGGCCTGGCGGGCCTGCGCAGGACGGGGCGGGGCCATCGCCGCAGGCGAGGCCACCTGTGTCGGCCCTGTTGACAGTCAAATGATAATCATTAGCATTGTCATTCCCGATTGTTGAGGACCGCCCCGATGCTCGTGAGCCACGATCCGTCCCCGGTGTCCAGCGTGTTGTCCGACAGCGTGTCGATGCCGGCGCCCGTGCCCGCCGCGCCTGCGCCGGAGATCGACAGCCGCCGCCTGCTGCAGGGCCGGCGCGAGCTGTGCATCCGCCACGGCGGCGAGACCTACCGCCTGCGCCACACCCGCAACGACAAGCTGATCCTGACCAAATAGCTTCGCCATCCGCCGGGCAGCGCGCGCGGGCACCCCGGAATGCGCCCGCGTCGCCCGGCGGCGCCATCCCCCTTCCACAGGCCTGCAAGCCAGCCGCCGGGTTCCGCCCGTGCCGGACGCCAGCCGCCTCGATCTTCCCCACGTTCGAGACCGACGATGCGTCCCACCCTGCTTGCCGCCGCCCTGGCCCTTGCGCTGCCGCGCCTGGCCTTCGCCACCCCTGCCGCCGATGCGGTCGCCGCGCCCGGCGCCACGCTCGAGCTTGATCCGGTCGTGGTCACCGCCACCCGCACCGAACGCCAACTGGTCGACGTGCCCAACACCGTCGACAGCATCGACCGCGCGCGCATGGACGAACTGCTCGTGCGCGACCTGAAGGACCTGTTCCGCTACGAGCCGGGCATCACCGTCAGCGAGAACTTCGGCCGCTTCGGCATCGGCGACATCCGCATCCGCGGCCTCGGCGGCAACCGCGTGCGCATCCAGACCGACGGCATCGTGGTGTCCGACGCCTTCAGCATCGGCAGCTTCTCCAACGCCAACCGCAATTTCGTCGACCTCGACACGCTCAAGCGCGTCGAAGTGGTGCGCGGGCCGACCAGTTCGCTGTACGGCTCCGATGCGCTCGGCGGCATCGTCTCGTTCACCACCAGGGATCCGTCGGATTACCTGGCGGACGGCAAGGATGCCTATTTCGGCTTCAAGCTCGGCTTCGAAACCGATTGGGATGGCCTGTTCGGCGGCGCCACCGCGGCATTCGGCGGCGAGCGCTGGTCGGGACTGGTGGCGGTGAGCCATCGCCAGGGACAGGAAACCGAAAACCAGGGCGCCGTTGGCGGTACCGGCAGTGCACGCACCCTGCCCAACCCGCAGGAACGCGACGGCCGCAGCGTGCTGTCGAAACTGGTGTACGCGCCCTCGGCGAACCAGCGCTTCCGGCTGACGCTGGAAGGCAACGGAGACAACGCCGACACCGACCTGCTGACGTCGCAGGGCGTGCAGGCCCTGACTGGCGCGGACAACACACGGGTCGCCGCGCAAGATCGGCAGAAGCGCGTGCGCCTGTCCTTCGGCCACGAGATCGACGCGATCGACAGCGGCTTCGCCGATGCCATCGACTGGCAGGTCTATCGCCAGGACAGCGAGACCACGCAGTACACCGTCGAGGAGCGCACGCTGCCTGCGCCGACGCTGCGCGACATCCGCGAGCGCACGTTCGAATTCGAGCAGGCCATCACCGGTTTGCAGGTGAATGTCCGCAAGGCGTTCGACGGCGGCGCCGTCACCCACGACCTGGCCTGGGGCCTGGACGCGTCGCGCACGCAGACCGAGCAAAAACGCAATGGCCTGCGCACCTTCCCGCTGACCGGTGTGCAGACGCCGGTGATGCTGCCGGACGTGTTCCCGGTGCGCGATTTCCCGATCAGCAGGACCACCAACGCGGCGGTGTACCTGCAGGACGAGATCGCCTTCGCCGAGGGCAAGTTCCGGCTGGTGCCCGCGGTGCGCGTGGACTACTACAAGCTCGATCCGGAACTCGACGCCATCTTCGCCGAGGACAACCCGGGCGTGGCCGTGGTCGGCATCACCGAAACCAGCGTGTCGCCCAAGCTCGGCGCGGTCTGGCACTTCGCCGGCGACTGGTCGTTGTATGGCGGTTACGCGCGCGGCTTCCGCTCGCCGCCGTATGCCGATGTCAACATCGGTTTCACCAACGTGATGTTCGGTTACACCGCCATCGCCAACCCGGATCTCAAGCCGGAAACCAGCGACGGCCTCGAACTCGGCCTGCGCTTCAACGGCAAGGCCGTGCATGCCAGCCTCGCCGGCTACCACAACCGCTACGACGACTTCATCGAATCGTTCCGCTTCATCGGGTTCAACGCCGACGGGCTGATGGTGTACCAGTCGCAGAACGTCGCCGAGGCGCGCGTGTACGGCGTGGAACTGAAGGCGGGCGTGGACTTCGGTGCCTTGTCCGATGCCTGGCAGGGCTGGTCGCTGCGTGCGGCCGCGGCCTGGTCGCGTGGCGAGGACCGCACGCTGGACGAACCGCTGGCGTCGGTCGATCCGTTGACTGCCGCAATCGGCGTCGCCTACGCCGGCCAGGACTGGGGCGCCGAACTGGCCGGGCGCTTGGTCGCTCGTCGCGACCGGATGCCGACACCGCCGGCCGGCGTCACCTACTTCGAGTCGCCCGGCCATGGCGTGCTCGATCTCTACGCCCACTGGACGTTCGCGCCCGGCGCCAGGGTCAACCTCGGCGTATTCAATGTCACCGACCGCAAGTACTGGGCGTCGGGCGCGATGCCTTTGCTGAGCGACGCCAGTGCGACGCTCGACCGCTACACCGCGCCGGGCCGCAACCTTGGCGCCAGCCTTGCCATCGACTGGTAACCGGCGGATGCCTGCGTACTCCGTGCCCGTCGCGCCCGCCCATGCAAGGACGCCCCTGCCGACGCCCGGCCAGTTGGCCGCGCTGGGCGTCGTGCTGTGCCTGTACCGGCCACAGGCGGGCGGCGAACTGGCCGGCTGGTCGCAGGCGGTGCGCGCCGAAGCCGAGATCGCCCTCGACAGCGACGGCATGCACGAGAGCCTGCGCTTCTACGACGGCGACGATCGCTGCTGCTGGCGCCTGCACCTGCTGCCCGACAGCGACTTCCTGGCGTGGGAGCAACTGGCGGGCCGGCTGCCGTTGCGCAGCGATCCACAGGCAGGGATCGGCGAACGACTGCTGCGCCGGCTGGCCGGCAATGTCGGCGGCGGCTGGAGCGGCAGCATCCTGCGCCTGCACGCGCATCGTGATCGGCCCGCGCACGGCCACGCCCCGGGTTGCGTGCTCGCCGCCAGCCTCGCACCGGTATCGGCGCTGGGCGCAGCGGCCGCGCGGCGCATCGCGCTCGGCCAATGCGCCGACGCCTCGGCGCTCAGCGACGCCTGCTGTTGCGAACGTGCCGCGCGCGTCGCCGCGCAGGCAACCCGGGAGGCCACCTGGCGCCCGATCCGGCTTCCTTCCCCCCATGTTCCCGAGGACCCCCTGCCATGACGCCACGCCACCTGTTTCCCCTGTTGTCCCTGGCGCTGCTGCCGGCCGCGGCGAATGCCCAGGCCCCCACGCCCGCCGATCCGGCGAAGGACCGCGCCGCGATCCTCGCCATGCAGGGCGAATACACCGTCGATTTCGCCTTCGACGAAACCGTGCTGCTGGCCCCCGGCTACGAACGCGCGCCGGCGCAGCGCAGCGGCGGCGACGAAGTGGTCATCGTGGTCGAGGACAGTCCGACCCGGGTGGTGCTGCAGCACCTGCTGGTCGAGCAGAAGAGTGGCCACGTCACCAAGCACTGGCGCCAGGACTGGACCTACGAGGCACCGCAGCGCTGGGAATTCGCGTCCGACCAGACCTGGCGCGTGCGTGACCTCCCGGCGGAGAAGACCGCCGGCGCGTGGACCCAGTGCGTGTACGAAGTCAGCGATGCGCCGCGCTACTGCGGCACAGGCCAGTGGAACCACCGCTACGGCGTGTCGACCTGGACGTCCGACCGCACCTGGCGGCCGCTGCCGCGCCGCGAGTACACCAAGCGCGACGACTACAATGCGATGAACGTCGAGAACCGCCACACCATCACCCCGGGCGGCTGGACCCACGAGCAGGACAACACCAAGACCGTGCGCCGCGCCGACGGCAGCACCGAGCGCACGATCGCGCGCGAGTTCGGCTTCAACGATTACATCCGCACCGACGAGTTGAATTTCAAGCCGGCCTACGACTACTGGAACGCGACGAAGGACTACTGGGCGAAGGTGCGCGCGCGCTGGGATGCGCGCCTGGCCGATCCGCGCGGCCTGCACCTGAAGACGAAAGTGGACGGGATGGCCATGATCATTCCGTTGTTCACCCAGGCAGGGGAGGTGGAGGCAGGCAAGCCGGTGCCGGAGGCGGAGATCGACCAGGTGTTTGCCGAATGGGTGGAACCGGCGGCGCCGGCCGCCGCCGCGGCGCGCTGACGCCTGGCGGCCACGGCGGGCGCGCTCAGCCGGCGTCGCTGACGCCCGCGATCCGCGCGTCGTCCATGACCACGAGCGCCAGCGTGACACCGCCATCGGCCGTGGCCACGCGCGGCGGCTTCGGCGGCGCCGGCGGCGCGGGCGGGGCGGACGGCGCCGCCGGTGCGGCGGGCGGCGAAGGTGGTGCAGGCGGCGCGGGCGGTGCCGGCCACGCCAGCTTCGGGATCGACACCCGCGCCTGCGCGGTGCGGCGGTCGCGCAGGTAATCGACCGCGACCTTCTCGTCGTCGCGCCTGTCGCGCAGCAGGTCCATCACCTCGCGCGGCGAGGCCACCGGCTTGCCGTCGACGCGCTGGATCACGTCGCCGGCCTGCAGTCCGTCGAGATCGCCGCTGGACAGCACCAGCACGCCCTTGTCGGTGCCGAAGTAGCGGCCAAGCCCGGCATCGACCGACGCCAGGTTGAGCCCGTTCCAGCGGAAGGCCGAGACCAGGTGGGGGAATCGTTCGTCCAGGTTCCGCGGTTGCTGGCCTGAGCGCATGGTCGCGTTACCAATTACCCGCACCACCTCGGTGTTGATCTGGGGCGCAATACCGGCAAGGTCTGCGACGTCCAGGCTGTCGGCGGTGATACGGTACGAGCCATCGGGGTCCACTTGGATGAAAGTGGCACCACCAGGACGTACGAACATGCCGGCATCGTTGTCGAGCAAGGCGATGCGGCGATCACGTATCGGTGTGACCTGGGCTTGCAGGCGCTGGCTACCACGCAGGTAACCGAGGCTGGTCGGTCTATCCAAGGTGAGGTTGCCCAGAAGCTTGCGGGCGTTCTCGACGCGTAGCGTGCCGGTGCTCCCGAGGATGTTGGTACCGGCCACCGATACGATGCGATCACCGCTGCGCAACCCGGCTTTCGCTGCCGCGCCATCCGGGGTAACCGCGGTGATGCGTACGCCGGGATCGTCATCGGGTGCGAGCACAACGCCGATCATCGGGCGATCGCCGGCGCTGACCACGCGCTCGCGCACGCTACGCGCAACGCTGCCCTGGTCGCCTTGGTCGCGCGAAAGCTCCGCCACGCGCGCGGCGGCGCGGCGCAGGTCCTCGCGCGCCTGGGCGAGTGCCTTCGCGTTGTCGGCGTCGCGCCGCGGCTCGTTGGCGACGGCGGTGCCGGCCAGCGCGCACAGCAGCGCGGCGGACAGCAGGGATCGGGTGAGTGCAGTCATGGCGGGGCTCCGGGGCTCGGTTCGGGGAGATGGATCGGGTCAATCGACGGCGACCAGCGCGCCGTCGTAGCGGGCGCCGTGCGACGCCAGCCAGCGGCGGTTGCTTTCGAAGCCGGAGAGCGTGCGCAGGCTGTCCACGCGCGCCTGCCACAGCGCCAGCTGCTCGTCGCGGGTCAGGCCGGGCTGCATCAGGGCGACGTCGATCGAGGCGAGCTGGGACTCGAACTCGCCCGCCAGCACCGCAGCCGTGCCGCTGGACACGCGCTCGTCGCGGGCCACCGCGAGCAGCGATTCGAGCTGCGCGGATTCGGCGTAGAGGCGCTCGAAGTCGGCATCGACGCCCGCCGTCGACGTGGCGGTGGGCGGCGGCGGGACGAGGTCGGGCGTCGGTGCCAGCAGCCGCCACGGCAGCGCGATCGCCAGCACCACGGCCGCGGCGCTCGCCGCCCACAGTGGCCAGCGTCGCGCGCGCCGTGCCGGCAGGCGCGCGGCGACGGCGCTCCAGCCGCCGGTCGGCGGGGTCTCCAGCGGCAACGAGGCAAAGGCGTGCTGCCAGTCGCGCGGTGCGCTCGGGGTCGGGATGGCGTCACGCATGGACGGCCTCCTGGATGGGGCGTGTTGCAGGGTCGAGCAGCGCGCGCAGGCGGCGCGTGCCGCGCGCGAGCTGGGATTTGGAGAAACTGGCCGTGCGTTCCATCAGACCGGCGATCTCCTCGTGGGTGTAACCCTCGGCGTGGTACAGCCACAGCACGCTGCGGGTGGTGGCGGGCAGGGTGCCCAGCGCACGCTGCAGCAGCGCGGCGTCGGCGGCGGCCGGCGGGAGCGGCTGCAGGTCGTCGGCGGCTTCGTGCAGGTCGAGGTCGACCTCGTCCGGCTGCAGGCGCGCGCGCCGCAGGCGCATCAGCGCCTCGTTGACCGCGATCTGCCGCAGCCAGCCCCAGAACGGGCTGTCGCCGCGGAAGTCGCCGATCCGGTCGATCACTTTCAGCATGGTGTCCTGCAGCACGTCGGCGGCCTCCTCGCGGTCGCCGCAGATGCGCAGCGCCAGGGTGAACACCGGGCGCTCGAACCAGCGGTAGACCTGCTCGAACGCCGCGTGGTCGCCGGCACGCGCGCGCGCCAGCAGGGTGCCGGGCACCTCGATGGCAAAGCTCGACGCGGGACGCGATTCGGGCGGCATTCCCCATTGTGGATGCGGGCGGGCGCGAAAGCGTCGCAGCCCCGGTCACATCCGGCCCGCCGCCGTGGTCAGGGACCTATACTCAAGGCCAATCGAAGAAGGAGGGGACGCCCATGGGCGGAGGCATGTTTCTCGCGGCGGTGCTGCTGGTGGCCGGCATCGTCATCCTGTTCAAGACCGTGCGCATGGTGCCGCAGGGCTACGAGTGGACGGTCGAGCGCTTCGGCAAGTACACCCACACCATGACCCCGGGCCTGCACTTCCTGGTCCCCGTGGTGTATGGCGTCGGCCGCAAGATCAACATGATGGAGCAGGTGCTGGACGTGCCCAGCCAGGACGTCATCACCAAGGACAACGCGGTGGTGAAGGTCGACGGCGTGGTCTTCTTCCAGGTGCTGGATGCGGCCAAGGCTGCCTACGAGGTGTCCAACCTCGAGATCGCCACGATCGCCCTGGTGCAGACCAACATCCGCACCGTGATCGGTTCGATGGACCTCGACGAATCGCTCAGCAACCGCGAGACGATCAACGCGCAGCTGCTCAACGTCGTCGACCAGGCCACCAATCCCTGGGGCATCAAGGTGACCCGCATCGAGATCCGCGACATCGCGCCGCCGCGCGACCTGGTGGATTCGATGGCGCGCCAGATGAAGGCAGAGCGCGACCGCCGCGCGGTGATCCTGGAAGCCGAGGGCCACCGGCAGTCGGAAATCCTGCGCGCCGAGGGCGACAAGCAGGCCGCGATCCTCGAGGCGGAGGGCCAGAAGGAAGCCGCGTTCCGCGAAGCCGAGGCGCGCGAGCGCCTGGCCGAGGCCGAGGCCAACGCCACCCGGATGGTGTCCGAGGCGATCGCAAAGGGCGACGTGCAGGCGATCAACTACTTCGTCGCGCAGAAGTACGTGGAGGCGTTCAAGGAGCTGGCGACCGCGCCGAACCAGAAGTTCGTGCTGATGCCGATGGAGTCGAGCGGCATCATCGGCTCGATCGCGGGCATCGCCGAACTGGCGAAGGAAGCGCTGGGCAAGCAGGGGTCGTCGGCGCGCGGCACCCCGCCGCCGCCGCCGCCGCGCGCCAGCTTCCCGAGCGGAGGCTGAGCCATGGACCTGCGCTGGGACGTGGTGGCCTGGGGCGCGGTGGCGCTGCTGCTGTTCGCGGCGGAAGCGCTGGCGCCGGGCGCCTTCATGCTCTGGATGGGCTTCGCCGCGGTCGCGGTGTTCCTGGGCGTGCTGTTCGTGCCGGGCATCCCGCTGCTGGCGCAGGTGGCCGCGTTCGTCGTGCTCAGCTTCGTGTCGATCCAGGTCTACCGCACCTGGATACGCGGCCGCGGCCGCGAGCGCCAGAGCGACCGGCCCACGCTCAACCAGCGCGCGCTGCAGCACGTCGGGCGCGTGGTGCCGCTGGACCGCGCGATCGTGTCCGGCCGCGGCCGGGTCAAGATCGGCGACGCGTTCTGGGATGTCGCCGGGCCGGACCTGGCGGCCGGCGCCGCGGTCAAGGTGGTCGGGGTGGACGGGATGACGCTCCGCGTCGAGCCGGAGCACTAAGGGCCTGTCTACACGCATGGCATGCGTCGCATGGCGTTCCGATGGCCGCCAGGGGGGTGCTGCGTGGCGCAGCGCCTGACTGGCCGCCAGGCCAAGCCGCGGCGCCGCCTGGCGGCCAGCGCCACGCCACCCGAAGGGCACGCCGCGCGGATGCACGTGGCGGCGTCATCGCCGCGTTGCGGATCGACAGACGCGCCGTCGCGCTCCCTTGCCGCGTACGCCTGCGTGGCGGGTGCGGCCTGTGCCATGAGGGCTGACAGGCCCTGGGGCCTGTCAGCGCGGATGGCCGCGCGACCGGCCAAGCGGGGATAATGGCGCGATCCACGCAGGGAGTTCCGCCATGACCCGCAAGACCATCCTCAACGATACCCATCGCGCGCTCGGGGCGAAGATGGTCGACTTCGGCGGCTGGGACATGCCGATCCACTACGGCTCGCAGATCGAGGAGCACCACCAGGTACGTCGCGACGCCGGCATGTTCGACGTCAGCCACATGACCGTGGTCGATCTGCGTGGCGCCGGGGTGCGGCCGTTCCTGCGCCAGCTCCTCGCCAACTCGGTGGAGAAGCTGCACAAGCCGGGCAAGGCGCTCTATACCTGCATGCTGGACGCGCAGGGCGGCGTGATCGACGACCTGATCGTCTACTACCAGTCCGAGGCGTGGTTCCGGCTGGTGGTCAACGCCGCCACCCGCGACAAGGACCTGGCCTGGATCACCGCGCAGGCCGCGCCGTTCGGGGTCGAGGTGGTCGAGCGGCCGGAGCTGTCGATGATCGCGGTGCAGGGCCCGACCGCGCGCGAGCGCGTGATCGGCCTGCTGGCGGCCGACGACGCGGCACGCGTCGGCAAGCTCGGCAAGTTCTCCGCCGCCGGACTCGCCGGCACCCGCTTCGGCGACCTCTTCGTCGCGCGGACCGGCTACACCGGCGAGGATGGCTACGAGATCGTCGTGCCCGAGGCGCATGCCGTCTCGCTGTGGAACGCCTTGCTGGAGGCGGGGGTCAAGCCGGCCGGCCTCGGCGCGCGCGACACGCTGCGCCTGGAGGCCGGCATGAACCTCTATGGCCAGGACATGGACGAAACGGTCACGCCCTACGAGGCGGCGCTCGGCTGGACCGTCGCGCTCGACGAGGGGCGCGCGTTCAACGGCCGCGAGGTGCTCGAGCGCCAGCAGCGCGACGGCGTGCCGCGGCAGATGATCGGCCTGGTCATGGACGAGAAGGGCGTGCTCCGCCACGGGCAGAAGGTGCTCACCGCGCACGGCGAGGGCGAGATCCTGTCCGGCACGTTCTCGCCGACCCTCGGCAAGGCGATCGCGTTCGCGCGCGTGCCCGCGGGCGACCTCGCCGGCGGGGTTCGCGTCGACATCCGCGGCCGCGAAGTGCCGGTGCGCGTGGTCAAGTTCCCGTTCGTCCGCGACGGCGTCGCGCTTTGACGCATCCGCGGCCCGCTTCGCTACACTAGCCCCACCTCCCCACGACCTGTTTGACCCGGAGTCCACGATGAGCGAGATCCCTGGCGACCTGAAGTTCCTGAAGTCCCACGAGTGGGCACGCGTTGAAGGCGACGGCAAGGTGACCATCGGCATCTCCGACCATGCGCAGGGGCTGCTGGGCGACCTGGTCTACGTCGAGCTTCCCGCCGTCGGCGACACCGTCGAGGCCGGCAACGCCTGCGCCGTGGTCGAATCGGTGAAGGCCGCGTCCGACGTCTACGCGCCGGTGTCCGGCACCGTGACCGCGGTCAACGCGGCGCTCGCCGACAAGCCCGAGACGATCAACGAGGACGCCTACGGCGAAGGCTGGCTGTTCGTGGTCGAGGCCAGCGAACCCGACCAGATGAACGAACTGCTGGCGCCGGACGACTACGCCGAACTGCTCGAGGACGACGACCACTGAGTCGTCGCGCCGGCGGCGGTCGCCGCCGGCACGCTCCGCGCGGACGGTTCGATGCCACCGTCCGCACGCGTCGATACCTGCTCCGCAACGCCTGCCCTGGGCTGCGCGAACGTCACGTCCGCAACGACCGAACTGCGCCCGGAACCGTCGTCGCGATCGCATCCGATGCCTTCCGCGTCGTCCCGCGGGCGGGAAAATCTTGCGCAGTTCTTGCGCAAAACGGTTTGTGCGATGCCGGAACGGGGTGTCGGCGCGCACATGATTTTCATCTCCCGGTTGGCTTCCGCCGAGGCGCTTGCGACGCGTTGCGCCGACCGTGCGCGGCGAGCGTGTCGTGCACTCGTTCGCGGCACGCTTGAAGAAAAGCACTTGTTTTGTGCGCTTTCGTTTCGAACGACGCGCGCGCGTGGCGCGCGACGGCGTCCGTCGCCGCTTCCGATCGTCGTCCCGGCGGCGAGCTTGGCGCCGATCCGCCGACGCGCTTCCCGGATTTTTTTTTGCCCGGGGTGTTGACAGTTGAAAAAACCGTGATTAGGTTTCGCCCCAACAGACGTCCCTGCAGAAGCGAGTGAGTCGACTCAACGCGAAAACGCGCAGCAAAAAGAAAGCTTCCGCCCCGGACTTCTATCAGGTGGATGCAGGCATCGTCTCCGCTGCGAAAACGCAAACCTTCCCATCCGGACACCCGCCGCACCCCATGCCGCCGGTGTTTTCGTCTTTCCGGGAGCGCGTGCCGATGGCCGTCGCCTCCCTGCCGAATCCGTTCCGGCGCGCCCCGCGCGCCGGCGGTTGTGCGTGGGTCCGATACCCGCGCGCTGCTTGAGTACTGGGCAGTAGTACCTGCAAGTCAACTGACGAGGAGAGCCATTCCATGGCCGCGAAGAAAGCTGCAAAGAAGAAGGTCGCCAAGAAGGCGGCTAAGAAACCTGCGAAGAAGGCCGCCAAGAAGGTCGCCAAGAAGAAGGTAGCCAAGAAGAAGGTCGCCAAGAAGGCTGCGAAGAAGCCGGCGAAGAAGGCTGCCAAGAAGAAGGTAGCGAAGAAGAAGGTCGCCAAGAAGGCCGCCAAGAAGAAGGTTGCCAAGAAGGCCGCCAAGAAGAAGGTAGCCAAGAAGAAGGCCGCCAAGAAGCCTGCGAAGAAGGCCGCCAAGAAGGCGACCAAGAAGGCTGCCAAGAAGAAGGCCGCCAAGAAGCCGGCCAAGAAAGCCGCAAAAAAAAAGGCTAAAAAAGCCAAGGCGGTAGCGCTGCCACCCGTGCCCGCGCCGCTGATCTGAAAACCCGATTAGCCGTAACCGAAGCTCCTTCTCCGCGTGCCCAGGCGGAGAGGGAGTTTTTTTATGGGCGGCTCACGGGCCGCCACCCGGAGGGTGCGCCGCGGGGACGCACGCCGCGGCGTCATTGCTCCGTTGCGGATCGACATACGCGCCGTCGCGCTTCCTTGCCGCGCACGCCCGTGCGGCGGGTGCGACAGGTGCCATGGGTGTTGACAGGCCCTAGTGCGGCTTGGCGTCGGCGTTGCCGCTGACCGGCCCGCCGGTGGCCGCGGCGTCCTGGTCGTCGGACGCGTACAGGCTTTCCAGGTTCGGATCGACGTCCAGCCACGGGTGCGTGGGCAGGCCGATCGCGCGGTCGAGGATCGTCGGCAGCAGCCCGGAAGGCAGCGAACTGTTGCTGTTCCAGAGGATGGCCACGCCGAGGTCGCGCTCGGGCAGCATCGCCATCAGCCCGCGGTAACCCTGCACGGCGCCGCCGTGGAAGACCAGGCGATGCCCGGAGTAGTCGTAGATGCGCCAGCCCAGGCCGTAGCCGGCGGCGTTGAGGCGCTCGCGCCGCCAGGAGGCGCCACGCATCTCGCCGGGCGTGCCGACGATCGGTGCCTGCAGCGTCGCCAGCAGCGGCGCCGGCAGCACGTCGGCGCGGTGCCCGCTCTGCGCCAGCAGCCATTGCGCCATGTCGTTGGCGCTGGCGTTGACGCCGGCGGCGGGGGCGAGGCGATAGTAGGTCGGCTTGGGCATCATCGACTTCCAGCCGGCGCCGGCCCGCACGTGCGGCTTGGCCCAGCGCGCGCTGGCGGTGATGCCTTCCAGGCCGAGGCTGGCGTCGTTCATGCCCAGCGGCTTGAAGATCCTGCGCGACACGGCCTCGCTGTAGAACTGCCCGCTGGCCGCGAACACCACGTCGCCGACCAGGCTGAAGGCGACGTTCTGGTAGCCGTAGCAGTCGCCGGGTGCGCAATCCATCGGCGCCAGCGCCAGCTTCTGCACGAGCCCGTGGTAGTCGGCGTTGCCCTCGATGTCGCGGTCGTAGGTGTGGTGGCGCAGGCCGACGCGGTGGCTGAGCACGTCGGCGACGGTCAGGCGCTGTGCGGCGGTCGGGTCGGAGAACTGCAGCGCCGGCATGTAGTCGGCCACGCGGCTGTCCCAGCGCAGCGCGCCCTCGGACACCAGCATGCCGGTGACGGTGCCGGCGAAGGATTTCGACAAGGAGGCCAGGCGGAACACCGTGTGCGCGTCCACCGGCTCGGCGTGGGAGACGTCGGTGATGCCGTAACCACGCGCGCTGAGCACCTTGCCGTCGTGCACGATCGCCATGGCCAGCCCGGGCACGCGCTGGTTGGCGACGAGGTCGCGCGCCATCGCCTCGAACACGCGCACGTCGAAACCGGACGCCAGCGGCAGGCGCTTGAGATCGGCCGGAAGCGGGGCGGGGCGGTCGGTCGGGACGACGGGCGCGATCGGAGCGGGCGTCACATCCGTCGCGGTGGCGCCGTCCCGGGTCCAGGCAAACGGAGTCTGGGCAGTACTGGCGAGGGTGGTGACCGAGAGCAGGCCGATCAACAGGTACTGGCCGGTCCGCACTTGCCGCCGCCGAGGAAGGTTCGCTTTCATCGGGACTGCCCCCTGCGTATGCTCTTGCTGCAGGCGATCATAGCGCCTGTCCACGGAATTGCATGAACAAGGGGAGGTATCACGGTGAGCGGATTGATTCTTCTGGTAATCCTGGTCGGAATCGTGGTGCTGGTCGGCGGCTGGGGCGTCGGCATCTACAACGGTCTGGTCACGGCCCGCAACGCGTTCAAGAACGCCTTCGCCCAGATCGACGTGCAGTTGCAGCGTCGCTTCGACCTGATCCCGAACCTGGTCGAGACCGCCAAGGGCTACCTCTCGCATGAGCGACAGACGCTGGAAGCCGTGGTCGCGGCGCGTGGCGCGGCGATCTCCGGGCTGAACGCGGCCAAGGCGAACCCGGGCGATCCTGCGGCGATGAACGAACTGGCCGCCTCGCAGGGCATGTTGAATGGCGCGCTGGGACGGCTGCTGGCGGTGGTCGAGGCCTACCCGGACCTCAAGGCCAACCAGAACATGATGCAGCTCACGGAAGAACTGACCAGCACCGAGAACAAGGTGGCGTTCGCGCGCCAGGCCTACAACGACTCGGTGATGGCCTACAACAACAAGCGCGAGGTGTTCCCGTCGAACATCCTTGCCGGCCTCTTCAACTTCGCGCAGGCCGCGCTGCTCGACATCCCGGCCGACAAGGCCGAGGTGCGCGAGGCGCCGAAGGTGCAGTTCTGACCCGGCCGGGAATCGGGAGTGGGGAGCCGGGCGTGGACAAGTCGGGCATCCGTGCCTGCCGCCTGGTTCCCCGCGCGCTTCGCGCCTGATCTTCCGGTTCCCGATTCCCGTCTCTCCATTCCCGGCTTCCGATGAACTTCTTCGAACGCCAGGCCCAGGCAAGGCGCAACACCACGCGGCTGGTGCTGCTGTTCGCGCTGGCGGTGGCCGGCATCGTCATCGCCGTCGACCTCGGCGTGCTGCTGGTGTTCGGCGCCCAGCCGACCCTGCTGGTGATGTCGACCCTGCTGGCGCTGGGCGTGATCGGCATCGGTTCGCTGTACCGGATCGCGTCGCTGCGCGGCGGCGGCGAGACCGTGGCCCAGCAGATGGGCGGCGTGCCGGTGCCCGAGGACACCACCGACCTGCAGCTGCGCCGGCTGCGCAACGTGGTCGAGGAGATGTCGATCGCCTCCGGCGTGCCGGTGCCGAAGGTGTACGTGATGGAACACGAGGCCGGCATCAATGCGTTCGCGGCCGGCTACTCGCCCTCGGACGCGGTGATCGCGGTGACGCGTGGTGCGTTGGAGCGACTCAACCGCGACGAGCTGCAGGGCGTGGTCGCGCACGAGTACAGCCACATCCTCAACGGCGACATGCGCCTGAACATCCGCCTGATCGGCGTGCTGTTCGGCATCCTGATGCTGGGCCTGATCGGGCGCAAGATCCTGCAGCACGGCGGCGGCGTGCGCGGCCGGGATGCGATGCCGGTCCTGGTCGGCGCGATCATTGCTCTGGTGGTCGGCTACATCGGCCTGTTCTTCGGACGCATGATCAAGGCCAGCGTCAGCCGCAGCCGCGAGGTGCTGGCCGATTCGTCGGCGGTGCAGTTCACGCGCCAGACCAGTGGCCTGGCCGGCGCGCTCAAGAAGATCGGCGGCCTGCATGACGGCTCGAAGCTGGCCGAACGGGCCGAGGCCGAGGAGGTCAGCCACATGCTGTTCGGCGACGGCACCGGGCTGAGCGGGCTGTTCGCCACGCATCCGCCGCTGCTGCAGCGGATCCAGGCGCTGGAACCATCGTTCAAGGCCGAGAGCCTGGAGCGGCTGCGCGCGCAGTGGATGGCGGCGCCGCCGAACGGGCTCGAAGAAGACCTGCGGCTGGGGCTGGCCGCGCCCGGCGGCGCGTCGCTGCCGCATGCGTCGGCGCGCCTGGACGTCACCCCGCCAATGGTCGCCGCACAGGTGGCCGAACCAAAGCACGACGATTACCGGCGCGCCGATGCCATCGTTTCCACCCTGCCGCCGGCGCTGCGCGCGCTGGCGGCGCAGCGCGACAGCGCCATGCCGCTGCTGCTGGGCCTGCTGCTCGACGGCGATGCCGACATCGGCGACAAGCAGCGCAGCGAGATCGTCGCGCGGCTGGGCGTGCAGGCGGCATCCGAGGCCCGGCGCCTGCGCGACGAGCACCTGCGCGACCTGCACCCGATGCTGCGCCTGCCGCTTGCCGAGATCGCGTTCCCGGCGCTGCGCCTGCGTCCGCGCCCGGAACTGGCCACCTTCCTCGACACCGTGCACGCGATGGTGCATACCGACGGCCGCGTGTCGCTGTTCGAATACTGCCTCGGCCGCCTGCTCGAGACCCAGTTGCGCGAGGCGCTGGACCCCTCGCGCTATGCACGGTTCGGCCGGCGCAAGCCGGGCAACGTGCGCAACGAGTTCGCCACCCTGCTGGCGGTGGTGGCGCAGGCCGGCAGCCCCGACGACGCGGACGCCGCGCGGCGCGCGTACCTTGCCGGCATGCAGCGCGTGCTGCCACGCGACCACCTGCCGTATGCGCCGCCGGCCGACGGCGTGCTGGCGCTGGACGCGGTGTGGGATCCGCTGGACCGGCTCGATCCGCTGGCCAAGCAGGTGACGGTCGAAGCGATCACCGACGCCGTCTCGCACGACGGCCGCGTCTCGGTCGCCGAAGCCGAGCTGCTACGCACGATCTGCGCGGTGCTGCACTGCCCGCTGCCGCCGATGCTGGAGCGGTCGTAGGCGGACATCGCCCCCGCGACGCCGGCTGCCGCCGGAGGTCGGGCGAAGGCGCGTCGAGGCGCGCGCAGCGTGGACGCGTGGCGCATGCCAATCGCGTTGACAGGCCCTAGAGCACCGTGCAGCTGAAGGTCAGCGTCGTGCTCTGCCCCGCACTGAGCGTGCCGAGCACGATGCCTGTGCCGGTGAGGTCGGCGATGGTGAACGGGCCTCCCGTGGGCAGGCCGCTGCCGGTGATGTTCACGCTGTTCCCCGGCGGGCAGGTCAGGCCGGCCCCGGGCGCGTCCCGGACCACCGCGCCGGTGACCGGCCCCGGCCCTGCGTTGGTGACGACCAGGGTGTAGGTGGACGTGCTTCCCGACAGCAGCGTGTCGCCGGCCTGGTCGACCTCGCCATTCACGCCGGGCGTGTTGGTCTTGGTGATCTGCAGGTCGACGCTGGGTGCGTTGGTGAACACGCAGACATAGGTGGCGGCCGCCACCACCGATCCCGCCGGGAGGGTCACGCCGCCGGTTCCGGTCACCACGATCGGGGCGGGACTGTTGCCGCTGGCGGCGGCATTGGTATCGGTGCAGGAAATGCCGGTCTGTACCCAGCCCGCGGCCGGGCTTTCGCTCAGCGTGACCGGGGTGCCGATCGTCGTCACCGGAATCGCGGTCGGGCTGGCCGGCGTCGGCGTGCCGGCAGCGGCGGTGGTGATCGGCGCGGGCGCGGCGGCGAGATTGCCCGCCGTGAAGTTGAACGCGCCACCCGGACTGTTCACCGTGGTCTTCTGCACCGCAACCGTCGGCGTCTTCGCATTGGTGATCGTGCAGATGATTTCCGTGTCGTCGCTGTTGGCGGCCGTGGCCGGGACCACGTTGGCGCTGGTGCTGGCGCTGGTCATGCTGGTGAAGGTGCCCCCGGTGCCCGCCGCACTGGCCAGTTCGACGTTGCCGGCGCGGTCCACGCAGCTTCGCGTGCTGGAATAGGCGGCCAGGCTGGTGCCCGTGCCCGCCGTCTCGCCGAAGGTGATGCCGGTGGCCTGCAGCACCGGCACCCTTCCCGTGGTGCCGGCGTGGCCGACGTTGGCAGCCGTGCCTCCCGCCGTCGCGACCGCGCCCGCATCGGCCGGACCAACGCTGAGGTTGAACAGGCCCGGGTCACTGGTCGGCGCGAGCGCCTTCGTCAGCCGCACGCGCGGATCGAGCGTGATCCGGTAGTCCTCGACCTCGCCACTGTCGGCTACGCCGGTGGGCGTGGCGCCCTGGGTCGCGTTGTAGCTCGCGCGCAACCGCAGGAAGCTTTCGCCGGCGACATAGCTGGTGTCGGTCGGGATCGTCCACGCCAGCGTGGCGGTGCCGGTGCCGCTGGTGGTGCAGGCCTCTTCGGGCGACCCGTCGGTGAACTCGCCATTGCGATTGAAATCGATCCAGCCGCACACGGTCGCCGTTCCGGCAGGTGCGGTCACGGGCACCGCCAGCGTATAGGTGTTGACGCCGACCCGGGACAGGCTGGCGAAGGCATTGTCGGTATCGCCGGTCGCGTTGGCATTCGTGACCGGATTGGGGCTCAGCAGCGTCGCCACGGTGTTGGCCATGTCGCCGGTCTGCGCAGTCCGGTCGGCCTCGCCGGCATGCGTGCCTGGGGACAGCGCGGCAGGCGTGCCCAGCGTCAGGCCGCCGACGACATGTGTCGCGGTGCCGTAGTTCGGGCCGCCGGCGATCGGCGCGTCGCTGTAGTCGTTGTCCACCGTCACCATGAGCAGCAGGTTGTCGATCAAGCCGTCCCCGAAGGTGCGCGGGTTGGCTCCCGATCCGATGTAATGCATGTGCACGTTGAACGCCAGCGACGTCACCGTGCCATTGGCCTGCACCGTCCCGCACCACTCGAGGGAACCGAGGAAGGTCGCGCAATTGCTGCCGCCGCTGGCACGGATGGTCTGCTGCGTCGGCGAAAAGCCGCCCCCGGCGGGTGCCGGCGGCACGTCCGACGCCACCGCCCCCTGGATCGTGGTCAGGGTCACGCCCGGGGTGGTCAGTGCATAGGCAAGCCCCCAGTTGGCGCCGCCTGGCGCCTGGCCGGCGATACCGCTGAAGTGGAGCCTGGGATTGGTGACGGGCCGGCCGAAACTGATGGTCAAGGTGCCGAAGCCGTTCGAGAACGCCCCGATCCTCAGCGAGACACTATTGGCCGTGGTGGTTCCCGTGATCTGCAGCGAATTGGTATTGAGGGGCACCGGGTTGAACATGGCCGCCGTCGGCGTCCCGACGGCCGGGCCACTGAAGTCCGCTCTGTTGGCCAGACCGATCCCCACCGGACTGCCATTGGCGCTGCCGAAGCCGACCGTGAGTCCCGACGGATAGGGGTAGCTCGCCGGTCCGGGGCCGCTGGGCTGTTCGGCAGCGTGAGCAGACAGGCTGGCCAGCAGCGAAGCCGCCATCACGGCGGCAGTCAAGAGCCCCAGCCACGTGCATCCACCCCGGTCGCCCGTGGTGCCGGTGGACGAGTGAGGCCGTCTACGACGGTCCGTGCACATGGCGCTGGATACCCCGGGACACGATGCGTATCACCGAATTCGAGCGTCGCAGCGGACCACGGTGGTGGCGCGTCCCGACGTCTGTCCTTCCCCGCGGCCAGCATGTGCCCAGTCGCCGGGCCCGGATCGATGTCTCGTGATTGTCGTTCAACTTCTGTTTATCTAGCGCGACGAACGCCGCTTGCCGTCCCGCCAAGCCGTCGCAGGACAGCCGCCAAACCGGGCCGTTCGGGGCGATGGCGACCCCACCGCAGCGATGCCGCGCCGGGTGGCGTCCCTCGACGCGCCCTTGGGTGACCTGCCGAAGCCGCGAATGGCGGTCGCAGCGGCAGGACGTTCGGATGCCGGCGGAGGCCAGACGCGCCACGACGCTCAGCCTGCCTTGACGAACTCCGCCGCGCGCTCCGCGATCATGATCGTCGGCGCGTTGGTGTTGCCGCCGATCAGCGTCGGCATCACGGAGGCATCGACCACGCGCAGGCCGTCAACGCCGCGCACGCGCAGCTGCGGATCGACCACCGAGGCCTCGTCGCTGCCCATGCGGCAGGTGCCGACCGGGTGGTACACGCTCTCGGCCTTGGCGCGGACGAAGTCGACCAGCTCGGCGTCGCCCAGGTGATCGCGCGCGGGGAAGATCGGCGTGCCGCGGTAGGCATCGAAGGCACGCTGGCCGAGGATCTCGCGCGAGACCTTCGCGCATTCGACCATCATCTTCAGGTCGAAGCCTTCGGCATCGGACAGGTAGTTGGCCTCGATCCGCGGCTTGTCGTTGCCGCGGTTGCTGGCCAGGGTGATGCGGCCACGGCTGCGCGGACGCAGGAAGCAGGCATGCAGGGTGTAGCCGTCGCCGGGCAGGCGATGGCGCCCGTGGTCGTCGAGCATGGCCGGCACGAAGTGGAACTGGATGTCCGGGCGCGCGTCGGGCGCCAGCGGTGAACGCGCGAAACCGCCGGCTTCGGCGACGTTGCTGGTGCCGGGCCCGCGCCGTCCGCGCAGGTAATAGTCGAACGCGATGCGCAGGTCGCTGGCGCGGTCGTAGGTCACCGGCTGGGTCGAATGCCACAGCGTGCAGATGTCGAGGTGGTCCTGCAGGTTGGCGCCCACGCCCGGCGCGTCGTGCACCACCTTGATGCCGTGGCGGCGCAGTTCGGCCGCCGGACCGATGCCCGAGAGCATGAGCAGCTGCGGCGAGTTGATGGTGCCGCCGCACAGCAGCACCTCGCGCGCCGCGACCTGGTGGAAGGCCTTGCCGCGCACGGCATGGACCACGCCGGTGGCGCGCCCGCCTTCCAGGGTGATGCGGTTGACCTGGGTGCCGGTGACCACGGTGAGGTTCGGGCGCGACCTGGCCGGATCGAGGTAGGCGACCGCGGCCGAGCAGCGGGCGCCGTTGCGCTGGGTCACCTGGTAGAGGCCGGCGCCGAGCTGGGTGGGTCCGTTGAAGTCGGGATTGTGCGGCAGGCCCGCCTGGCCCGCGGCCTCGATGAAGGTCTGCGACAGCGGGTTCACGTAGCGCAGGTCGGACACGCCCAGCGGCCCGTCCGCGCCGTGCAGCGCGTCCGCGCCGCGGCTGTTGCCCTCGCTGCGGCGGAACCAGGGCAGCACCGCGTCCCAGCCCCAGCCACTGGCGCCCTGCGCCACCCAGTCGTCGTAGTCGCCGGGGACGCCGCGGATGTAGCACATCGCGTTGATCGAGCTTGAGCCGCCGAGCACGCGTCCGCGCGGCCACCACAGGCTGCGGTGGTCGAGGTGCGGCTCGGGCGCGGTGTCGTAGTTCCAGTTCACGCCCTTGCGGTTGACCAGCTTGGCCAGGCCCGCGGGCATGTGGATGAAGGGGTGCCAGTCGCGCGGGCCCGCTTCCAGCAGCAGCACGCGGACGGCGGGATCCTCGCTCAACCGGTTGGCGAGCACGCAGCCGGCGGAGCCGGCGCCGATCACGATGTAGTCGTAGGCGGTGGTCGGGGCGGCGGGTCGCACGGGCATCGTGGCAAGGTAGGCGGGCGGGCTAGAGCATATGCTCGGCGCGAGGTGGCGCGCGGGCCGCGGTTTGGGCTAACGTTTGCGCGGCCCACGGCGCGGACGACGAATGAGCAGCGCGAACGATCACGATGCCCTGGCGGGCAGGGCCGCGCGCTTCCGGGCGGCACTGGCCGAATCGCCGCCGCTGCTGTGGTCGTTCCTGTACTTCTTCTGCCTGCTCAGCGGCTACTACGTGCTGCGGCCGGTGCGCGAGGCGATGGCGGCGTCGAGCGACGTCGAGGCGGTGTTCCCGCCGGCGATGATCGCGTGGTTTGCCGATCGCGGCGTGGCCCTCGGCGAGTTCACCCTGCAGTTCATCTTCACCGCCGTGTTCCTGATCATGCTGCTGCTGCAGCCGGTGTACGGCTGGCTGGTGAGCCGCTTCGCCCGGCGCGTGTTCCTGCCGGTGATCTACGGCTTCTTCATAGCCACGCTGCTGGTGTTCTACGCCATGTTCGACAGTGGCGTCGCCGGGCGCGGGCTGGCCTTCATCCTCTGGATCACCGTGTTCAACCTGTTCGCGGTGGCGGTGTTCTGGAGCTTCATGGCGGACGTCTTCAGCAACGTCGAGGCACGTCGTTACTACGGCTACATCGGCGCGGCGGGCACGATCGGCGCGTTCCTCGGGCCGGTGCTGACGCGCACGCTGGTGGAACGCGTCGGCATCCCGAACATGATGCTGGTGTCGGCGGTGCTGCTGACGGTGTGCGTGGCCTGCATCCTGCAGTTGCGACGCCACGCGGTGGCGCGCGAGACCGAGCGTGGGCAGGCCAGCGGCGAGAAGCCGATGGGCGGCGAGGTGATGGCGGGCCTGAAGCTGATCGCGAGGGAGCCGCTGCTGCGCTGGCTGGCGCTGATGGTGGTGCTGGGCGTCGGCGTCGGCACCTTGCTGTACAACGAGCAGAACCGGATCGCGCGCACCGCCTTCGCCACCGCCGAGGAGCGTGCGGCGTTCTTCTCCACGCTCGACCTCGCGGTGAACTCGCTCACCCTGGTGGTGCAGCTGCTGATCACCCGTGCGCTGATGTCGCGCTTCGGCATCGCCCCGGCGCTGCTGATCCCGGGCGTGGCGATCATCCTCGGCTTCTCCATCCTGGCCGCCTCGCCGCTGCCGATCATCGTCGCGATCGTGCAGGTGTTCACCCGTGCCAGCGAGTTCGCGCTGGCCAAGCCGGCGCGCGAGACCATCTACACGCGGGTGGGACGGGAGTGGCGCTACAAGGCCGGCGCGGCGATCGACACGGTGGTCTACCGCGGCGGCGACCTGACCTTCGTGTGGGTGCACAAGATCCTGTCGGCGTTCGGCTCCAGCGTGGTTTTCGGCGCCGGCCTGCTGATCGCGCTGGGCATGACCTTCAGCGCCTGGCGCCTGCTGCGCGAGGAGGCCAAGCTGCCGTCCGAGCGCGCGCCGCGTCCAGGCGACGGGGCCGGCACTGCGCCGGCGATGGGCAAGGAGTGAACCGATGCACGTGATCGCGGCTGCGCTGGTGCTGCTGGTGGCGGCGCTGCACCTGTACTTCCTGGCGTTGGAGATGTTCCTGTGGACGCGCCCGCTGGGCCTGAAGACCTTCCGCAACACGCCGGAGAAGGCGGAGGCGACGCGCGTGCTCGCGGCCAACCAGGGCCTGTACAACGGCTTCCTCGCCGCCGGGCTGGTCTACGGCGTGGCCACCGGCTCGCGCGAGTTCTGCCTGTTCTTCCTCGCGTGCGTGGTGGTGGCGGGGCTGTACGGCGCGTACAGCGTCAACAAGCGCATCTTCTTCGTGCAGGCGCTGCCCGCGCTGCTGGCGATCGCGGCGGTGTCGATGGCGTGAGCCGGCAGGTGCCGCGCGCGGTCAGCGCAGCGCCCACCCAGTCCCCGCGTGGCCGCGGCGACCAGTCCCTCAGCCCGGCCTGCGCGCGCGCGGCGACACCCACATCGCGATGCGCGCGGTGAAGGTGGTGTCCCCGTCGGGATCGGTGACCACCACGTCCATGGGCAGGTCGTAGCCGTCGCCGGCCTCGCGTGGCGGGAACGCGGGCGTGGCGACCGCGCGCTGCGTGCCGTTGGCTTTCTTCAGGTATTCGACCGTCATGCCCTTCGGGATCCAGCGCATCGAGGCGGGCAGGCTGACGTCGCAGGTCAGGCCGCCAACGAACTCGGCCAGGTTGCACAACGCGATCGCGTGCACCGTGCCGATGTGGTTGGTCACGCGACGTCGCTGCGCGATCGTGGCCTCGCCGCGGCCGGGTTCGAGCGAGGCCATGCGCGGCGCGATGCTGGCGAAGTAGGGCGCCTTGTGGCAGATGATCCACGAGAACACGCGCTTGCCGAAGGGCCTGGCTTCGAGCTTGCGCCACAACCGCAGGACGGGGGTGCTCATCGACGGCTTCCGAGTGGTGATCTGGCGCGGGGTGGCACAGCGGGCAGGACGGGTGGCGCGAGACCGGTGGCTTGCCAGGCGGGTTCGCTTCGTTGGCCCTCGCCCTCGCCCTCGCCCTCTCCCGCAGGCGGGAGAGGGGGGCGCCAGGCTCAGGCCGCTTCGCGCGGCTTGCGCTGGTGCTGCGGCAGGTCGTAGTAGCTGGCCGAGCGCAGCTCGTGGGCGTCGAAGTCGTCGACGGTGATCGCGTCGAGGGTCAGTTCGCGCAGTTCTTCCAGCTGCTTGCGCTCGTCGGCGGTGATCCAGCCCTCGCGCACGCCTTCGTCGAGCTGCGACTTGAAGTCGAGCGCTTCGATGTCGCTGGTCTTGAGTGCCTTGAGGAACTTGCGCTCCACCGGCTCGGCGGCGATGGCCTTGGCCAGGTAGCTGTCGATGCGGCCGCCCGGGTTGTTCGCGCAGGGGGTGAGGAACACGCCCTGCGCCAGCCGGTCGCGTGCGTCGTTGGGCGCCATCAGCGACACCGCCACGCGGTGGCAGAGGCGGTCGCCCGGCGGCGTGGCGCGGCGACCCCACGGGAACACCACCGGCCACAGCAGCCAGCCCAGCGGCTTGATCGGGAAGTTGCGCAGTGCCTGCGACAGCGCCAGTTCGATCTGGTGCGCGCTGTTGTGGAAGGCCCAGGCCAGCAGCTGCCGGTCGGCTTCGGGCGCACCTTCGTCATGGTGGCGCTTGAGGATCGCGCTGAGCATGTACAGGTGGCTGAGCACGTCGCCCAGGCGGCCCGACAGCGATTCCTTGAACTTGAGCTTGCCGCCCAGCGCGCCCAGCGAGACGTCGGTCAGCAGCGCGAGGTTGGCGGCGTAGCGGTCCATGCGCCGGAAATAGCGGCGGGTGTTGTCGTCGCCGGGGGCCGCGCCGATCTTCGCGCCGGTGACGCCGAACCAGAACGAGCGCACGGCGTTGGAGATCGCGCCGCCGAGGTGGCGCCAGAGCACGTCGTCCAGCGCATCCACGCCGGCCTTCTCGTCCTTCATCTGCGCCGCCATCATCTCCTTCATGATCCACGGATGGCACAGGATCGCGCCCTGGCCGAAGATCAGCAGGCTGCGGGTCATGATGTTGGCGCCCTCGACCGTGATCGCGATCGGCGAAGCCTGCCAGGCGCGCCCGCCGATGTTGCGCGGGCCGAGGATGATGCCCTTGCCGCCGACGATGTCCATGAAGTCGCTGGCGACCTCGCGGCCCATCGTGGTGCAGTGGTACTTGGCGATCGCCGAAGGCACCGACGGCACGTCGCCGCGGTCCACGGCCGCCGCCGTGGCCTGCGACAGCGCGCTGGTCGCGTAGGCCTTGCCGCCGATGCGCGCCAGGGCTTCCTCGACGCCTTCGAAGCGGCCGACCGACAGGCCGAACTGCTTGCGGATGCGCGCATACGCGCCGGCGACCACGGCCGCGAACTTGGTGCCGCCGCTGGCGGTGGACGGCAGGGTGATCGACCGGCCCACGGCCAGGCATTCGTTGAGCATGTTCCAGCCCAGGCCGGCCTTGTCCACGCCGCCGATCAGCTGGCTGAGCGGGATGAACACGTCCTTGCCCTTGATCGGGCCGTTCTGGAACGGGGAATTGAGCGGGAAGTGGCGACGCCCGATCTCGACGCCGGCGGTGTCGCGCGGCAGCAGGGCGAGGGTGATGCCGATGTCGCGGGTGTCGCCGATCAGGCCGTCCGGGTCGTACATGCGGAACGCCAGTCCGATGATCGTCGCCACCGGCGCCAGCGTGATGTAGCGCTTGTCGAAGGTCAGGCGCACGCCGAGCACGTTGGCGCCGTTCCAGTCGCCCTTGCAGACGATGCCGAAGTCGGGGATCGAGGTGGCGTCGGAGCCGGCGAACGGGCCGGTCAGGCCGAAGCAGGGCACTTCCTGGCCGGCGGCCAGGCGCGGCAGGTAGTAGTCCTTCTGCTCCTGCGTGCCGTAGTGCATCAGCAGTTCGCCCGGGCCGAGCGAGTTGGGCACGCCGACGGTGGAGCTGAGCACGCTCGAGACCGACGCCAGCTTCTGGATCACCTTGTGGTGCGCCAGCGCGCTGAAGCCGAGGCCGCCGTACTCCTTCGGGATGATCATGCCGAAGAACTTGTGCTGCTTGATGTAGTCCCACAGTTCCGGCGGCAGGTCGGCGTAGACGTGGTTGATCTGCCACTCGTCGACCATCCGGCACAGTTGCTCGACCGGCCCGTCCAGGAATGCCTGCTCCTCGGCGGTGAGCTGCGGCTTGGGGTAGTTCAGCAGCGTGTTCCACTCGGGGTCGCCGGTGAACAGCTCGCCCTCGAAGCCGACCGAGCCGGTTTCCAGCGCGATGCGCTCGGTCTGCGACAGCGGCGGCAGCGCCTTGCGCAGGAACTTCAGTGCCGGCGCCGTCAGCAGCGGCTTGCGCACGAACGGCAGCAGCAGCGGCAACGCGACGAGGGCGACGACGAGCGCGGCGACGATCGTCGCGGTCTGGTTGGCGCCGAGGAACCAGCACGCGACCAGCAGCGTGGCCGTGATCGCGGCCCACGTGGCGAGGCGCAGGCGGTGGTAGGCCGCAAACGCGCCTGCGAACAGGAACGCAATGAAGGGAATGACGACGCTCATCCAATGCCTCCAGGAAGGGGAGAGTGGCCGCAGGGCCGGAAATGCGCCGTGACGGGCCAGACCGTACGGTCGAGTATGGTCAGCGTTCCGAGGGTTGTCAACGGCCCCGCGGATCGGCGACGATACTTTTCCCGACGCTGGCGTATGGATCATTCGACATGGAGAACCCGGATTCGCAGGCCGTGCTCGACGCGCCCGGCGCCAAGCCCGAGCGTGCCGGCCGCCTGAGCGCGGACGACTGGGCACAGGCCGCCCTCGACCTGATCGCCGAACAGGGCGTGGCCGCCGTCGCGGTGGAGCCGTTGGCGCGCCGGCTGGGGGTTACCAAGGGCAGCTTCTACTGGCACTTCCCGTCGCGCGACGCGCTGCTGCAGGCGGCGCTGGAACGCTGGGAGAGCGTCGAGCAGGAGGCCGTGTTCGGCGCGCTCGAGCGCGTGCCCGACCCGCGCGAGCGCCTGCGCGCGCTGTTCCGGATGGTCGCCAACGAGTACCAGTCGCACGTGATCTACAGCGCGCTGCTCAAGGCGCTGGACCACCCGTCGGTGCAGCCGGTGATCGACCGCGTGTCCAAGCGACGCCTCGACTACCTCACCGCGTCGTTCCGCCAGACCGGCCTCGGCCGCGAAGACGCCCTGCATCGCGCACGCCTCACCTATGCGGCCTACGTCGGCTTCCTGCAGCTCAACCTGCAGCTGCACCAGGCGCGGATGCCGCAGGAGGAGTTCGAGGCCTACGTCGAGCACCTCGCGACGACGCTGGTGCCGGCGTAGGGTTTCGCTGCCGGCGGGCATCGGCGAATTCGCTTGGTGCTCCGGCGGCTGGGCGTGCCATCCCGAACGCAGTGAGGGATCTGCTCCGTCTCGCGCGAGAAGACCTGGACAGCAGATCCCCCACTGCGTTCGGGATGACAGCGGCAAGGGCGCGCACCGGACGCTAACCCGCCCCCGGCATTTCCATAAGGCGCCCGCCGCGCCACTCCATCTGCGTTGCATCCAGGTCGCGCTCGTCGATCCAGCGCAGGATCGAGCGCACCGTCACCACCGGGTAGTCGCCGGACAGGCGGGTGCCGACGCTATGGTCGGTGAAGGCGACGTTGCTGCCGAACAGACCACCCAGCACGCGCTTCGAGTAGGGGATGTGGATCGTGTCCGCGCGAAAGCCGCTGCGGCTGGCAATGGCCCAGGCCTGCTGCCGGTTGCGCACGTCCCCGGCCTCCGGGAGTGTCGCCGCCAGCGTTTCCAGCACCCAGGCGGTCGAGTTCTGGTAGTCGCGACTGCCGGGACGGGCGATCAGGTTGTACGCCGGCTGGTACAACGGATTGGCATCGACCGCGCGCAGGTGCGCGGCGAGGCGCTTGGCATGTTCCGGGTGCAGCCAGACGATGCGTGCGTCCTGGTTCACCAGGTCGTCGGAGAAGAAGTTCACCAGCCCCTGCGCATACAGGCCCGAACGGTGGCTGCCGCATTCGTTGAGGAGGTGGACCACGGTCCAGCGGCCGTTGGCATGGTCGCGTACGGCGAACCCGGCGTGGCTGTAGACCAATCCATGTTCGGACAGGTCGCGGCCGATCCGCGCAACCAGCGCCACCGCCGCGTCACGCGCCTCCAGCGCGGCGACGGTGCGCAGTGCGGTCTCCGCCGCGGCGGCCACTTTTTCCGGCGGCATCACCGCGGCCTCGCAGTTGGCACCGGCTTGGACGGAGGCGGGCCAGAGGCACAGGCCCAGCAATGCGCTGCGCAGGCGGTTCATATCGACAGCCGATGGGAGTGCAGGTGTGGGCGTGCCAGCGCGTTGGCGACGAAGCACAGCGATTCGCCCGCGACGCTGAGGATCCAGCCGGTCGAGACGGCGGTCGCGACCACCACGGTGCCGACCGCGATTCCAAGGGCGCGCGCGATTTCGGCCGACACCACGATCACGGCCGAGGCGCCGACGCCGACCGTGGACACCGTCAGGGCCACCACGCCGCCACTGGCTTCGAGGGCGGTGACCGAGACGTTGGCGCCGGCAGACAAGGCTTCCGCCATCGCCACCGGGACTTCGACCCATGCGGCGAGGCTGGCGTCGGACTGGCGGCTGATGGCGTCCGACTGCGTGGCTGCGAACAGGGGTGCCGTCGCGGCGGCCAGGAACAGGGTGGCCAGCGCCCGGCGGAGGGTTGCGGTTCGTTGCGCCATGCCTGTCTTCTCCATCGACTGGACGGACGCAGCCTGTGCGCGCGTCGGGGCGGCTGGCAACGATGGCCGGGCAGGTGTCGCGCAACGCCTCGGCCAGTAGAGTATTTTTAGACCATGAGTGTCTCCATCGACCTGATCAACGCCCTCAAGCGTGGCCTGCGCGCGCAGGGCTTGACCTACCGCGAACTGGCGCAGCGCATGGGCCTGAGCGAGGCCGCGGTCAAGCGCATGTTCTCGCGCCGGGCGATGAGCCTGATGCGGCTGGAGCAGGTGTGCGAGGTGCTGGGCCTGGGCCTGGCCGAGCTCGGCGCCGAGGCCAGTCGCGGACAGGAACCGATGGCCCGCCTCGACGCCGCCCGGGAACAGGCCCTGGTCGACGATCCCGCACTCATGCTGGCGATGTTCCTCAGCATCAACCGCTGGCGGCAGGACGACGTGATGGCGCACTTCGCCTTCACCCTGCCGCAGTGGACCGCGCTGCTGGTGCGCCTGGACCGCCTGGGCATCATCGAACTGCTGCCGGGCAACCGGGCCCGGCCGCTGACCGCGCGCAACTTCCGCTGGCTCACCGACGGGCCGATGGAGCGCCACTTCCGCGGCGCGCTGCTGGGCGACTACTTCGCCGATCCGTTCGACGGCGAGCAGGACCGGCTGCTGCTGCTCAGCGGCAGCCTCAGCCCGGACGGCGTGAAGCAGATGAAGCAGCGGCTGGAGGACGTCGCGCGCGAGTTCGACGGCCTGCTCGCGCGCGACGCGACGCTTTCGGCCGAACAGCGCGTCGGCGTGAGCCTGGTGCTGGCGCAGAAGCCCTGGCTGCTGCGGCTGTTCGAGCCGTACCGCCGCGCGCGCGACTGAAACCGCTTACACGCGTCGGATGTCGCATTGCGGCGAGCACGGCGCGCTGCGATGCACATAGACTGTCCGGACTTGCTTCATTTTTCCGGCCCTTGGCCGGCTTTGGGAGGACATCGATGAATGCACGACCGCGCCCGCAGGCGATGCCTGCGGCGGGTAGCCGTCTGGCTGCGCTCAATGACTGGGTGGCCGAGGTGGCCGCGCTCACCCGGCCCGACCGCATCCACTGGTGCGACGGCAGCGACGCCGAATACGCCGCGCTGCTGGCGGGGATGCTGGACGACGGCACCCTGGTGGCGCTGAACCAGGACACGCACCCGGGCTGCTACCTGCACCGCTCGCATCCCGAGGACGTGGCGCGCGTCGAGCACCTGACCTTCGTGTGCACGCGCGAGCGCGACGACGCCGGCCCCAACAACCACTGGATGGCGCCCGCCGACGCGCACGCGCAGGTCGATGCGCTGTTCGACGGTTGCATGCGCGGGCGCACGCTGTACGTGGTGCCCTACTGCATGGGCCCGATCGACTCGCCGCTGGCGCGCTGCGGAGTGGAGATCACCGACTCGCCGTACGTGGTCGCCAACATGCGGTTGATGACGCGCATGGGCGCCGACGCGCTGGCCCGCATCGAGCGCGAGGGCGCGCAGGGCACGCCGTTCGTGCGCGGCCTGCACTCGACCGGTGAGCTGGACCCGGCGCGCCGCTACATCATGCACTTCCCCGAGGAACTGTCGATCAAGTCCTACGGCTCCGGCTACGGCGGCAACGCGCTGCTCGGCAAGAAGTGCCATGCGCTGCGCATCGCCTCCTGGCAGGCGCGACAGGAAGGCTGGCTGGCCGAGCACATGCTGATCCTCGGCCTCGAGACGCCGCACGGCGACACGCACTACATCGCCGCTGCGTTTCCCAGCGCCTGCGGCAAGACCAACCTGGCGATGCTGATCCCGCCACAGGCCTACCGCGAGCAGGGCTGGAAGGTGTGGACGGTCGGCGACGACATCGCGTGGCTGCATCCGGGTGCCGACGGTCGGCTGTGGGCCATCAACCCCGAGGCCGGCTACTTCGGCGTCGCCCCCGGCACGTCGGCCAAGACCAATCCGAACGCGCTGGCGACGATCGCGCGCGACACCATCTTCACCAACGTCGCCGTCACCGCGGACAACCAGCCGTGGTGGGAAGGCCTCGACGAGCGCGTGCCCGCGCTCGACTGGCAGGGCCGGCCCTACGACCCGGCCAACGGCCCGGCGGCGCATCCCAACGCGCGCTTCACCGTGAACGCACGGCAGTGCCCGAGCTGGTCGCCGCACGCCGAGGACGCACAGGGCGTGCCGATCTCGGCGATCGTGTTCGGCGGGCGCCGCTCGACCCTCGTCCCGCTGGTGTACGAGGCCCGCGACTGGGCCCACGGCGTGTTCGTCGGTGCGTCGATGGCGTCGGAGACCACCGCCGCCGCCACCGGCCAGGTCGGCGTGCTGCGCCGCGACCCGATGGCGATGAAGCCGTTCTGCGGCTACCACTTCGGCGACTACTTCGCCCACTGGCTGTCGTTCGACCGACCGGGCGCGCGCCTGCCGACGGTGTTCCACGTCAACTGGTTCCGCAAGGGCGCCGACGGCAGGTTCCTCTGGCCCGGCTTCGGCGAGAACATCCGCGTGCTGGAGTGGATCGTGGGGCGGGTGGAGGGCGGCGCGCAGGCCGAGGACACGCCGATCGGGCGATTGCCGGCGGCGGGCGCGATCGATGCGAGCGACGCCATCCTGCGCTACGAGCATGCCGACTGGATCGGGGAGCAGGCCGACGTGGATCGCGCGCTGGCGGAGTACGGGGAGAGGTTGCCCGCGCACGCGTGGCGCTAGCCATCGCGGACTTGGCGCCGACGGGTGCAGGTGCCGCCCGCCGGCGCTGGCGCGCCAGCCGCTAGAATGCGGGCAACGACACCGATGACGTGCCTGGACCGCGAACCGTGAGCGAAGCCTTGTCTGGACTGGTCAACGCCGCGGGTGCGGCTGCCGCGGCAGGACGCTGGCACGAGGCCGAGCGCCTGTGGGCGCAGGTACGCACGCTCGATCCCGACCACGTGCAGGCGCTCTTCAGCCTGGGCGTTCATGCGTTCCAGCGTGGCGATGCCCGCGCCGCGCTGGAACTGTTGCAGGCGGCGCGCGCGCGCGCGCCTCGCGACCCGATGATCCCGCTCACCTTGTCGCGCATCCATCGCGATGGTGGCCGCGCGGACCAGGAATGGGCGGCGATCGTCATGGCACTGGAGATCGATCCGTATTTCCTGCCGGGCCTGCTGGCCAAGGGCGAGTTCTACGAGGGTCGAGGCAAGCCACGCGTGGCGGCCGCCGTGTTCCGGGACGTGCTCAAGGTCGCTCCACCCGAGGCGGAGTGGCCACCGGCATTGAGGCGGCGATTGGGCCATGCGCGTGACGTGGTGCAGCGTGATGCCGAGGCGCTGGTGGAATTCCTGCACCACAAGGTCGGTGCCGAACGCGCCACGGTTGACGCAGCCCTGTCCGGGCGCTGGGACGAGGCGGTGTCGATCCTCGCCGGGCGGAGCAGGCCCTATCGCTCCGAGTGCAACCAGCTGCACGTGCCGCGCCTGCCCGCCATTACTTTCTACGACGACGCGCTGTTCCCGTGGATGCGCGAACTGGAATCGCACACCGATGCGATCAAGGCCGAGTTGCAGGAGATGCTCGCGCGACGCGGCGACGAGTTCGTGCCTTACATCCAGTACCGGCCCGGCGACCCGGTCAACCAGTGGGACCAGCTCAACCATTCGCGTAACTGGAGCGGATTCCACCTGTACGCGCACGGCCAGCCGGTGCACGAACACCTGGCGCAGTGCCCGCGCACGGCCGAGGCGCTGGCGCTGGTGGATGCGGTGGATATCGACGGACTGTGCCCCAACGCGATGTTCTCGGCGCTTGCCCCGGGCGCGCACATCCCGCCGCACACCGGGGAGACCAACGCGCGACTGGTGGCGCACCTGCCGCTCGTGGTGCCGGACAACTGCAGCTACCGCGTCGGCTACGACTGGCGGCGGTGGCGCGAGGGCAAATGCTGGGTGTTCGACGACACGCTCGAGCACGAAGCGCGCAACGACAGCGACCAGGTGCGCGTGATCCTGATGTTCGACGTGTGGAACCCGCTGCTGTCGCTGGCCGAGCGCGGGATGGTGTCTGCACTGGCGGTGGCGATGCGACAGTACCGCTCGACGGCGGAAGCCTGAGGCGGCTCAGGCGGTCTCGGGGACGATGATGCCCTGCGCCGCGAATGCCCGTTGCAGTGGTTCGAGGTGGACGCGGTAGCGGCGCCACCGGCCCGAAGCCTCGCCGTGCAGTGGTCGCCTGACTTGCCAGTAGCTGGCGGTCTTGACCGTGTTGCCCAATCGATGGAAGGCGAGGCAGTTTTCGTGCCACGGCAGTCCAAGGAATGCCAGCAACGGTCGCAGCGTGGCCTCCGGCGAGGCAACGAAGTCGTCGTAGTGGAAGTCGAAGATGTCGTCGGGATACAGCGCCTTCCAGTGCGCCATCAGGCGGCGGTACTCACCGTAGTGATGCCCGATCCCGGGCAGGCTGCCGGCGTAATCAAACGCCCGCGGATTGAGGTGCTGCATGTAGACCGACAGTGCGTTGTCGAGCGGGTGACGGAGCGTGTGCACGATCCTGGCGCCAGGGAAAAGCCGCTTGATCAGCCCGATCAGCAGGTAGTTGTCCGGACGCTTGTCGGTGGCGTAGCGGGCAGCCACGCCTCCCTCGGGCAGGCGTGCGAGCATGTCCGAGAGGTAGCCCTTCGAGAGCGCCGCACGCCGCTCGTCATCCAGCGTCGCCAACGATGCGGGGTAGGGCGATAGAGGCCCGGCGGCAATGCGCGGCAGGAGGTCCAGTTCACCGCAGGTCGTGATCGACGGATGTGCGGCCAGGACCTGCTCAAGCAATGTTGAGCCGGAACGGAACATGCCGCAGATGAAGAGCGGCTCGGGCGTGTGCGCCGCCGCGGCCAGGCGCAGCGGATTGCCGGCCGGGCTGGCGGCGATGAGGGCGAGCGTACGCTGCCGGTCGCGCGCAGGGTCGTAGGGGCGATGGCCGCGGTGGGCGAGTTGCTTGCCGGCCCGAAACGCCTGGAATGCGCCGTCGACATCGTCGAGGCCGTCATAGGCGCGGCCGATGGCGAACAACAGCGAGGCACGCGCTCGTTCGCCGCCGGAGCGTGGTGCCGGGGCGGCCTGTTCCCGCGCACGTAGAAAAAGGGCGTCGTCAGGATCGCCGGGAGGCTCGAGTTGCAGCAGGCGCGACATGGCCTCGTCGCGGTGGACCGCGACATCGGCTCGCGCGCTGTCCAGGATGCGTCGATAGCAATCGGCGGCCTGCTCGCGGTCGGCGCGCTCCTCCAGGAGGTTGCCAAGGTTGAGAGTTGCGTGTGGGTGGCCGGGCGCCAGCTCGAGGGCCGTACGCAGTTCGTGCAAGGCCTCGTCATCGCGACGCAAATGGTCGGACAGGATCGCGGCGCGATTGAGATGTGCCATTTCCGGTTCGCGCATGCCGCTGTGCAGTGCCTGTGCGTACGCAGAGAGTGCATCTTCGAACTGCCCTGACCGGCGCAACGCGTAGCCGAGGTTGAACCAGGCGTCGGCCTGCAACGGCAGCGACCGCAGGGCAGTGCGATAGGTGGACACGGCTTCGCCCCAGCGGCCACCGGCGAGCAGCGCATCGGCGCGCTTGAGCTGCCGATGCGCTTCGTCTTGCGTCAGACTCACGTGGACCCGTGCCGTTTGGTCGATGCGGGCCGATAGTATGCTACGCGACACCGGCCCGGGCATTCCCGCGCCATGGTCCCCGGAGGACAATATCCCATGAGCCACTTGATGCGCCGACTGTGCCTGCTTGCAGGCCTGCTGCTGCCGGGGCTGCCGCAGGCCGCTGAGCCAGGTCACGCTTGCGCGGTGGTGGCGAGCCCCGCCGAGCGCCTCGCCTGCTACGACAAGGCGTTTCCGCCGTCCCCGGAGGTTCATGCGGCCGCGATCCGGCAGGCGGAACAATCTTTCGGCATGCAGCGCAACGAACCTGTGCTCGCCAACCCAGGCCAGCCCGCAGCGGAACTCGATCCGGACCGGATCGAAAGCCGCGTGTCGAAGGTCGCTTACACCGGCGGATCGCGCGCCATCACACTCGAGAACGGCCAGGTCTGGGCGCTGACCGAAGCCACCAGCCGGGGCAATGTCAACGAAGGCGACACCGTGCTCGTGCGCAAGGGCGTGATGGGCAACTACATGCTCGTCACGGCGGCAGGCGTGGGGCTCCGCGTGCGCAGGGTCCGCTAGGCGGATGTCCGTCGCCACGAACCGGCCGCTGACGCTTGCACAGGCCGCCCGGTTCGAGGAGGCGATCGCGCTCCTGCGGAAACGCGAGGTCTCGCGTGCGCTGGGGGTCGCGCGCGACCTGGTTGCAGCGGCGCCCGGCTCGGCGGATGCATTGCACTTGCAGGCGATGTGCCTGGCGGACGCTGGCGACGTACCTGCCGCCGAGGCGTCATTCCGCGGCGCGCTGGCGCTTGCGCCGGGAGCCGAGGCGGTTGGACTGAATTTTGCCTCGTGGCTCGGGCGCTGCGGCCGCATCGAGGAAGCGATCGGGGTCCTGCAGGACTTGCCCGCGAGTGGACAGGTCCTGATCCAGCGCGGCTCCTTGGCGCTTCGTCGACACGATCCGCGAGCCGCGCGAGAAGCATTCGAAGCTGCCCTTCGCCTGCAGCCGGACTCTCGGCCTGCTTGGCTCGGCCTCGGAAATGCATTGCGCACCTCGGCCGAACCTGAAGCGGCGGAGCATGCATTCCGCCGCGCGATTGGCTTGTCGCCGGGACAGGCATCGGCTTGGGTTGGCCTGGGGGTGGTGCTGCGGCAACTCGGGCGCCTGGACGAGGCGCTGGCCTGCCTGCGTGAGGCCCAGCGCCTGGGATACCCAGGGGCCGAGTTGCTGGACGAGATCAACGGCACCCTTCAGGATGCAGGACGGCCGGAAGAAGCGCTGGCGGGGGCACGCTCGCTGGTCGATCGGTTTCCTGCATATGCCAGCGGCCATGCATCGCTGGCGCACCTGCTGTGGGAGCACGGCCCCGTGCTCGCGACCGGCGAGGATCCGTTCGCAGGGTTCCTGCGCGCGGCCCGAGCCCAGCCGGCGAATCGCGACCTGCAACTCAGGCTCGCAGGTATGCTGGTGTCCGCGGGTCGTGCCGAGGAAGCGGTGGCGGCCCTTGAGGTCGTGCATGCTTCCCTTGGCGAAGACCCGGTCGTGCGCTGGTTCCTTGCCGACGCCCATGACCGGCAGCGGCGTTTCGATCTCGCCGGCCGGCTTTACGCGCAAGCTTTTCCCCACCTGTCGAAGGACTCGCCAGAATTCCTGAATGCCTATGCGCGTCACGCGTTTCGCGCAGGTGATCCTGATCTTGCACGGCGGTGCGCCAGCCTGGCGCTGAAGCTGGACCCCGACAACCAGGAGGCATGGAGCCACCTGGGGACCTGCTGGCGCCTGGCCGATGATCCGCGGGAAGAGTGGCTGTTCGGCTACGACCGGTTGATCGGCGACGTGGAGGTGGACGTCCCCACTGGCTTCGCAGACCTTGGCCAATTCCTGGGCCGGCTCGATGCGCGGCTCGCCAGCTTGCACCTCGCGGGGCAAGCTCCGGTGAACCAGAGCGTTCAGGCCGGCTCGCAGACGTCGGGCCGGCTGTTTGGTCGGGATGACGCGCTGATCCGTGCCGCAGAGTTGTCCCTGAAGCGGGCGGTGGAGCGATGGGCCGCGACACTGCCCGACGATCCCGGGCATCCGTTCCTGTCACGCAAGCGACCCCAGTCGAGATTCGTCGGTTCCTGGTCAGTACGCCTGCGATCCTCGGGGCGCCACTCCAACCATATCCACAACGAAGGCTGGATGAGCTCGGCGTTCTACGTCAGCCTGCCGGCGTCCGTGGGCGATCCGTCCGCAGTTGGCCATCCGGGCTGGATCCAATTCGGCCAGCCGCTCGAGGACCTGGGGCTGGCGCTCGCCCCACGCCGGCTGCTTCGTCCTCGGGTAGGCCATGTCGCGCTGTTTCCGTCCTACATGTGGCACGGGACGCTGCCGTTCAGCGACGTCGAGCCGCGGCTGACGATCGCGTTCGATGTGCAGCCGACCTGAACGGCCTTGCATTGGAAATGCATCACGCGGTGTGATAGAACGGCCGCGATCCACCTTGCCGATGACGCGGCGAATGGCCGCGCCGGGTGCGTCGAGGCCAAGGCTGCCTGCCGGCTTCGAGGCCCCTTCCCACCTGCCTGGAACCACCCATGAAAATGATGCCCCTCGCCTCGCTTGCCCTCGGCCTGACGCTTGCGTGTGTTGCGCGCGCTGGCGGCGCGGGCGAGAACACGTCGCCCCAACAGACCGCGGTCGCACCGCCGGCAGCGGCTGCCGACAGTGCTGGCGATCCCAACCGCAAGGTCTGCAAGTACGTGGTCCAGACCGGTAGCCGCATGGGCCGCAAGGTCTGCCATACCCAGGCCTACTGGGACGAGATGGAGCTCGCCGCGAAGAGCAAGATGCGCGAGATCGACAGTCAGGCGATCCAGCAGAAGTCCAACTGATCTCGAGGATCTTCGTCTCCTTCGCCTCGATTGCGACCGGGCGAAGTGCGATGCCGGACAGTGAGCCGCGGAGCCATCGTGATCAGGTCGCGGAGTATAGTCCGGCAGCCGCGAGGCGCTCGGCCAGCGGAGCCAGTCCCGCGAGGTGGCGCCTTGAACTGTTGATTGATCGGCTGTGCACAGGTTCACGCACCTGAGCCGCGCTGGCCGTGGAGAACGAAGCGTCGAGCGAAGCCGTGTCGAGCACGGCCTCGCTCCACTCCAGACCGCACCACGCCAGGATTCGCTTGGACTCGCCGACCGGATCAGTCACCAGCGACTCGTAGCGCACATCCAGGATCGCACCAGGCATGGCGTCATGCCAGTGGCGCATCATGCGATGGTAGGCGACGTAGTAGTCGCCCAGTTCGCGCTGGTCGTACGAGAAGTGGTAGGCGCTGAAGAACAGCGTCTTGAATACGGCATAACAGCTGTCCAGCGGATCACGGACAAGGTGGATGATGCGCGCACGGGGCAAGGCCTTGTGGATCGCGCCGCAGTACATGAAGTTCACCGGCATCTTGTCGATGAACATGGGTTTGTCCCCGGCGCCGTCGCGTGCGCCGCGCATGTATTCGCGTCCAAGGGCTGCGAAATCGATGCCTAGCGACGCCAGCGCGGGTGCCTGCGCCGGGTCGCGGGCGAGGAGCCGCTGAGTCTCCAGCCCCAGCAGGTTGCCGAAGTCGAGCAGTTCTCCTGCCGAGTCCACCTGGCCGGACCGCACCAGCAGGCGCTCAACCAGCGTGGTGCCGGTGCGCGGCATGCCCAGGATGAAGAGCGCGCCTTCGCCTTCACCGCCTTCGCCTTCACCGCCTTCGGCGGGGGCGGACAGCACCTCGCGCGAGTAGGCATCACACACGGCCTCGAGCGACGCGATCTCCCCGGCGACATCCGGCCGGAGCGTACTGCGCTTCTTGGCGGCCGCGGCCAGCAGCGCCTCGAAAGCGGGTGCATGGTGACCGAGATCTTCCAGTTCCTTGGACAACGCATAGCGGGCGGAGGCTTCGAGCGCCGGTGCGGGGAACCCCAAGGCGATCCGTTGTTCCAGCTTGTCGACGTGGTTGCGTGCTTCCGTCTGGCGACGCAGCGTGGAGCGCAGGTACAGCGCATGTCCGGCCGTCGGATCGATCTCAAGGAGCCGGTCCAGGTTGCGCTCGGCGTCCTCGAAGGCACCAGAGAAAAACTGCGCCACCGCAAGTTCGTAGAGCAGCGGCAACTGCTCGCCCAGCGACTCCCTGGCCCGCTCGTAATGCGGGACGGCCTGGGCCGGCCGGTTGCAGTTGTTGATGACATGGCCGACTTGCCATGACGCGCGCCCGTTGCCGGTGGCTTGCGACGCCACCTCGTTCGCCAGCGCGACGGCCTCGCGCCGTCGACGCATCTGCTGCAACAGGCTCGCCTTCTTCAGCTTCAGCGCAATGTCGCCGCCGCTGGCCTCGAGCGCTCGATCGAGCAGGCTCAGTGCGGATTGTGGATCGCCGGAGGCGAGGAAGCCTTCGCTGGCGAACACCAGCACGTGCGCATTCGCAGGAAAGGCTTCCGCCAGCCGCCTCCCGAGTTCCATCGCGTCGCTGGCGCGGCCTGCGGAGACGAGCGCGTAGCCCTCCTGCAGCTTGGCGGACAGCGGCTGTCCTTCGAAAGTGGGCGTCGGCTGACTCGGGGGCATGCTCATCGTGTGGGGTGTTCCGTGGGGCCGGCGCTTGACGGGTTGCCATCGTAGCGACAAGCCCGCAGGTTGTCGCGCGTGCGGCAGGCCGGTGGATGGCCCCGTGTCGATCGGGAAACATACCGAAAAAAAAGCGGCGGGCCGAAGCCCGCCGCCATGCACCGAGGGACGAAGTCCCGGGATTGCTTAGAACTTGAAAGTGAGGCTGGTGAAGATGAAGCGGCCGGCCTGGTCGTAACCGCCGAGCGCGTTGCCGTTCAGCGGACCCAGGCCACCACCCACCATCGGCGGTTCCTTGTCGGCGATGTTGTTCACGCCAACGGTCCAGGTGGCGTAGTCGCCGAACTCCATCGAGCCGGACAGGTCGAGGTAGTTGTACGCCTTTACCTTGCCCGGACCACGCAGGAAGAAGTCGGAGGTCAGCGGTGTGCCATCGACATCCTTATAGTCCATCTCGCCGATGTAACGCCAACGCAGGCCGATCGTGTAACGGTCGATCGAATAGCGGGCGGTGGCAATATGGCGCCAGTCAGGCGTGGCACAGCTGGCGTTGATCAGGCCTTCGCAGCTGTACGTGGCCGAATCATCGCCCGGAACTGGCGCGTACTCCTTCTCGAGGATGTAGTTGCCGGAGAACGAGGTCGACAGGCGGCCTGCACCGAGTGCGAAAGAGTAGGCTGCGGTCAAGTCGATGCCGCGGAAGCGACGCGCGCCAAAGTTGCCGTTGGTGTTGTACACCAGGCCCGAGACATCCGGGTCGCTGCCGCGGAAAAGGTCAAGCGTCGTGGCGTTGCGGCGGATCAGCGAGCACATGGCGTCCTGGCCATTGACGCACAGGTCGATGATCGTGCGCGCGCCGATGGTGCTGATCGCATTCTCGAGCTTGATGTCGTAGTAGTCGACGGCCAGGTCGAGGTTGTCGATCGGTGAACCGGTGAAGCCCACGGTCCAAGTCTCCGCTTCTTCCGGCTCCAGGTCGGCGTTGCCGCCGATGAACTGGTTGTACTGGCTGGCGGCGTTGGCGGCGATGGTTCCGTAGCGATCCGCCGGCACGCCGGTGCGGGCGCACTGGGCCGCCGTGTATTCCGGCGTCGGACCCGCGCAGGGGTCTTCACCGGCCCACAGGGCGATCTGGTTGTCCGAGTACAGCTCACCAATGTTCGGCGCGCGGATCGCCTTGTTGTAGCCGGCGCGGAAGCGGTAGCGGTCGTTCAGGAAGCCTGCGCCCAGTGCCACCTTGAAGGTGTCCACGGCACCAGAGGTGCTGTAGTCGGAGAAGCGGTACGCGGCTTCCAGGTCGAGGCGGCTCAACGCACCGGCATCGACGATCAGCGGGATCTTGGTTTCGAAGAACACTTCCTCCACGCGCAGGCCGCCGCGCAGGTTGGTGGTCGGTCCACCGAGGCCGGTGAAGTTACCGGTCGCCATGTTCTCGTCGGCGACGCGCTCGAAGTCTTCCTTGCGCCACTCGTAACCGGCGACGAGGCCGACGTTCTCACCGTTGGCCCACGGCAGGCCGAAGCCCAGGTCGCCGCTGACGAAGGCGGTGAAGTCCATCATCCGCGTGCCGTAGTTGACAATGCCGACGCCCTGCAGGGCCTGTGCCTGCTCCGGCGTGATCGTGTCGGTCCACACTTCGTACGGGATGCAGCCGCTGAACGAACCCGCGGGGCAGCCCAGCAACGCATCGCGCACACGCGTGGTGACGAAGTCGTTGATGTTCTCGCTGCGAGAGGTCGAGCGGCCGTAGGTGAACGCGGCGTCATAGGACCACGCGTCATTGATCAGGCCGCCGATGCCGGTGGTGAAGCTGAAGTTGGTCGCGTCATAGGCCGAGATGCGGGGGCCACCCTCGACGTTGCGCTTGGCCACGTACACCGTGAATTCGTCATCGGTGATACCGATGTCGGCGCACATCGAGCCGATCTGCGGCGTGGCGCAGTTCACCGTGACGTCGGTGAAGAACGCGCCCGACGGCGCGATCTGCGTGCGCGTCTTGCGGTTGACGAACATGCCCTCGATGTACGGCTGGAAGTGTTCGTTGATCTCGTACTTGACGTTGAAGCCCGCGGTGATGCGGGTATCTGGGCGCTGGTAGTAGTTGATCGGCGCGTAGTTGTAGATGTTGATCGCGTCGGGCTCCTCCCAGGCGCCGCCTCCGATCGGGGCAACGTAGCCGTAGAAGCCGGAACCTGGCGCCACGACGTAGAAGTTGGCCGGATCCGCGGTGCCGGAGCCGCCGCAGGCGGTGCCTGCTGCGTTCAGGGCGCAGGAGGAGTAATCGCGCTCGCCCTGCAGCAGCGCTTTGTTCTCGCGCCAGGTGACCCAACCCATGGCATGGCCGCCTTCGCCGAAGCTGCTGCCGATCGCCAGGTCAATGTTGCGCGAGATTCCACCGAAGCCCGAGTCGCCGGTGGGATAGTCGAAGTTGCGACGATCCATCAGCTCCTGGATGTACTTGTTGTCGTTGTTGTGCTGGTAGGCCGAGTAGCCGGCGTTGAGGCTGACGCCTTCAAACTGGTCGTCGAGGATGAAGTTGACCACGCCCGCGATCGCGTCCGAACCGTACACCGCCGAAGCACCGCCCGTGAGCACGTCGACGCGCTTGATCAGCGCGGCCGGCACGATGCTGATGTCGGGGGTCTCGTTGGCGCCCTTGGGAATGCGGCGACCGTTCACCAGGGTCAACGTGCGTTGCACGCCGAGGCCACGCAGGTCGACGGTGGCATAGGTGCCGGCGCCGTTGTTGATGAAGTTGTCGAAGCTCAGGTCAAGCTGCGGATACTGGTTGACCAGGTCCTCGACCGTGGTCGCACCGGCGAACCGGAACTCTTCGGCATTGATCTCGACGACCGGGCTGGTGGCCGTCATCGTCTGGCTCTTGATGCGGCTGCCGGTGACGGTGATGGTGTCGAGGCTGGTGGCCTGCGTCTGGCTGCTGCTTTCGGTCTGCGTTGCCTCCTGCGCCATCACGCTTCCAGTGCCGGCCAGCGCGAGGGTGCCTGCCGCGAGCGAGAACGCAATCGCGTCGCGCAGCTTGTTTCGCTTCAGTCTCATGTCTCTCTCCAAGTGGGTCTATCTGTGATCCCGGGGTCAACCCGCCGAGAGCGCCAAACAGGGCGCCAAAGCCGGCAAGGTTGCGGCCGATACTAGCGGCATACCCGCGCAAATTAAAGAGTTGTTAAAAGCACAATTTGTTAAAACTACGTGAGGGTGATGGAAAAAACCTTGGACGCTTGCCCGGTGTTTCAGTGGGGTGGGATCGAGGCCCAAGGAGCCGGGCGCGAGGCCCGTGATGGCCAAGGGATGAGGGATCTCCAGCCAACTGGGCTGCGGGGGGTAGATCACGGCCCCTGACTCCGGCGCCACGACCGATATCGCTGTCCATGCAGTGGGCGTTTAGCGTCAGGCCACGTAGTCGTCGACTGCTTCAAACAGAGCAACGATGGCCTTGCGCTCGGTTTCATCCAGCTCCGGGCGCCAGACGTCGAAGATCAGCAGGATCCGGTCCTGGTCGCTGTCGTTCCAGGCTTCATGCTCGACTGTGTCGTCGAAGACCAGCAGTTCCCCTTCCACCCACCGTCGTGTCTCGCCACCGACGCGAAAGCCGCAATCCGGCGGAACGACCAGCGGGAGATGGCAGATCAGGCGCGTGTTGAGGAAGCCGGTATGGGGCGGAATGCGGGCGCCGGGGCTGAGGCGTGAGAACAGGATCGCCGGAGCGCGCGTGGTGATGTGCGGGACATCAAGGCGCGAGATGATCTCGAAGGTCCTGGGGCAATGGCAGATGTGTTCCCCTACCGGCTTGCCGTTCTGCCACAAGTACAGCGTGCTCCATTCCGGATTGTCGGTCAGGCCATGGGCGTCCTGCCGTGGCCGCATCGGGTCGCTGGCCATGTACGGGCTGAAGTGGTCTTCCCCGCTGTGCAGCCAGCCGAGGATTTCGTCGCGGATGACGTCGGTGGCAGCCTCCACCGTCCGGGTCCAGGGGAGCTCCGAACGCTCGTAGTACCGTCGCTGCGGCAGGTCGGGATAGAAGTAGCCGCCGGGTCGTTGCAGTTCGATCCTGGCTTGCCTGCGCCCGGTCAGGATGTCGATGGAATGCTGGAACCGGGCGGGCCTGGCCTCCGCAGGAAAGCCGGCATGGGCGAGGGTGTTCTCCAGTTGCCGCTCGAATGCGGCCGAGGCCTGCGCAAGCTGCGCTTGAGCGCGCTCGATGGCCGGTCTAAGCGAGCGGGAGAGGGGCATCGACGCGGCGGCTGCGCGCAACGCGGCCTTGTAGAAGCGGACGGCGATCCGGTCGTCGCCGGCCAGCGACCGGAGATCGGCCTTGCCCACGAGTGCCCGGACATCCTGTGGGTTGTCCGCCAGGACCCGGTCGATGTCTGCTTCGCTGTCCACGGATGGCTTGTTTCCTGTTGTCGCCTCGATGTGGGCGGACCGCGGCGGGATGATGGTGCGGCTACCCGCGAGCCGGCGCCCGGTGTCGAAGGCTACATGCGGCGAGCGGCATCGTCACCTCTATCCGGACGCCCGGATCGCCACGAGGCGGAGCCGGCAAACGCATGGACGGAGGAGCGTCCGGAAGCCTGCTTGAGAGACAGGCGCGCGAAGAGGCAAATGGTCGTGGGTCTGGCAGCGTTCGGCAAAAAAAAACTACGGCCCCTTTCGGGGCCGTAGTGGGCACGCTTGCAGCCTGGATCAGAAGCGCTGGGTGTACTTCATGTAGATGAAGCGACCGATGTCAAAACCACCGTAGTACGAGACGTTCGCACTGGGCTGGCTGTACATCACCGGGCCGTAGTGATTGAACACGTTGTTCGCGCCCAGCGCGACCGTGGCGTTCCACGGCGTCTGGTAGCGGACCTGCACATCGTTGAACGTGTTCGAACCCGTCCTGCGGCGGAACTCGAGTGCGCTCGCCGGATCGCCGTTGGCCAGGTACTGGCCGGTCGGCGCATAGGTGACCTCGTTGCACTCCAGGTTCGGCTCGTTCACGCCCGGGATGCGGTACGTGCAGCCTTCCTTCATCGCCGAGTAGTAGCGCATCATCCAGCTGATGCCGAAGTCACCGTACTGCCAACCCAGGTTCAGGTTGGAACGGACGCGGAACGTGCTACCGAAGCTCACCGCCGACAGCGGGTAGCGCGGGTCGTTGGTGCTGACCGACACATCCTTCGTGACGTAGGTGGTGTTCGAGGTCACGCTGAAGTCGCCGAGGTTATCCGTCGAGAAGCGGTAGGCAACGTCGAAGTCGTAGCCTTCCACTTCGCGGAAGCCCGCGTTCGTGCTGCCGAAGGTCACCACCGGGATGCCCAGGACCGGGTCACGCGTGAACAGCGCCGCCGAGCAACGCGACGTGATGCCCTGCACGTAGCAGTCGTTGAGGATGGTGGAGGGGGCGTCGCCGACGATCGTGTTCTCGATGCGGACGTTCCACCAGTCGGCGGCGATGTTCAGGCCCTGCGAAAAGGTCGGGCTCCACACGAAGCCCAGGCTCTTCGACGTCGACTGTTCCGGCGTCAGCAGCGGGTTGGAGCCCGAGGTGAACGGCACCGGCGTCTGCGCCGGCAGCGAGCCCGCCGGCTGGTTGCCCTGCACGAGCTGGCGATACGTGTCCGCCAGCGCGCCGAGGTCACGACGGCAGTTCGCACGGGTGGTGGCGTTGGTGGCCGAGCTGCCGAACTGCGTGTCGCAAGGATCGGTGAAGAAGCTGAACGTCTGCGAGCCACCGCCGTACAGGTCGGCGATCGTCGGCGCGCGGAAGCCATCGGCGTAGTTGGCACGGATCAGCAGCTGGTCAAACGGCTTCCACTTCAGGCCGAACTTGCTGTTGACGGTGTCACCGAAGGTGTCGTAATCCGAATAGCGGGTGGCCGCCGTCACGGTCAGTTCCTTCGCGAACGGCAGGTCGGCCAGCACCGGCACCTGGATTTCGACGTAAGCCTCGTCGACGCTGTAGCCGCCCTTGGTCGGTCCGGCGGCCAGGTTGGTCGACTGGCCGGCGACGGCAAGCGCGTCCGGCACGAACTCGCCCTTTTCCTTGCGGTTCTCGAGACCAACGGCGAAGCCGACGTCACCAGCCGGCAGCGCGAAGATCGTGCCCGCCAGGTTGGCCGTGATCACCTGGGTGGTGGTCTTGCCGCGCGACTTCTCTTCCTGGAACAGGAAGTTCTGCAGCTGCTCGTTGTTGGTCAGGCCACCCGGGCCCTCGACGCCGAAGTGCAGGAACGGGTTGAACGGTACGCACTGGGTGAAGTCGATCGGCGCGGCGGCGGTACCGCACTGCACGATGCCCTGCGAGTTCAGGAACGACGGACCCACCGCCGCGCGCAGGCGCGGGATGTTGCTGTTGCCGTAGGACATCTGCAGCGAGCGATTCTCGTTGTGCAGGTAGGCCAGGTCCCAGTCGAAGATGCGGTCGCCGACATCGAAGCTGCCTTCGAACGCGGCCGACACGCGGTAGGTGTCGAGCTGCGAATCGGACACGCGCGGCACTTCCCACGTCCGGCGGAACCAGTTGCTGATCGGCGCGCCGGTCGGGTTGAAGTAGCTGTTGGCCGCCATCGTGATGGCCGGCGCGGGGGGCGCGGCGCTGGTGGCGGTCAGCGGATAGCCGGCCACGGTGCGGCTGGCCAGGCGGTTGTTGAAAAGCGCGTCGCCGCGGAAGCGGACGTTGTCGGTGATGTCGTAGACCGCGTTGACATACAGCGACTTGCCTTCCAGCGGGGTACGCAGGTCGGTCTGCTCCAGCGTGTTGGTCTTGTGCAGGGTCGAGCCCGGCACGCAGCCGTTGGCGACGCTGGCACCGGCCGCGACCGCACAGCTGCCGATGTTGGTGTTCTGGCGGATGTAGTCGGCGATGTTGCGCGGATCACCGCCGTCGCGGAGGACCACGCGGGTGCCGGTCGGCACGCCCGGGACCGGCGTCGCAGCCGTCGTCACGAAGCCGCCGATGTAGCCGCCCGTGGTCCAGTTGTCGGTCGGGTGCAGGTGCGAGCGCGGGTAGGCGCTGAACTCGCGGTCCGTCGCATGCACGACCTCTTCCTTGCGCCATTCGCCGGCCACGGTCACCGAGCCGCGGTCGCCGCCGAAGCCAATGACGAAGTCGCCACGGGTGATGGCGCCGTCGCCCTCGGAATACTGGCCGTAGTACGCGCTGGCTTGCGCGCCTTCGAAGTTGGTGCGGGTGATGACGTTGATCACGCCCGCGATCGCGTCGGAGCCGTAGATCGACGACGCGCCGTCCTTCAGGATTTCGATGCGCTCGACCGCGGCGGCAGGGATCTGCGAGACGTCGGCCAGGCCGCTGGTCGAGATGCCGAGGCGCTTGCCGTTCACGAGCACCAGGGTGCGCGCGGCGCCGAGGTTACGCAGGCTGATGAACACGCCGCCGGCATTCTCGCCGGCGCTCAGGGGCGAGGCACGGCTGATCGGCGGAGTGCCCGTCGCGGTGACGTTCTGCAGGATGTCGGCCACGGTCTGGAAGCCCTGGCGCTCGATGTCCTGGCGGGTGATGAAGGTCACCGGCTGGGCGGTTTCGATGTCCGCCTGACGGATGCGCGAACCGGTGACCTGGATGCGGTCGAGGTTCGTCGCGTCCTGGGTCCCTTCCTGCGCGAAGGCGACGCCGGTGCCGGCGATGGCGGTGGTGCCCGCGGCGAGCACGAAGGTGATCGCGTCGCGGAGCTTGGTGGTCTTCAAGGTCATCTCTCTCTCCAAGTGAGTCTTGGTTTATCCCCATGGGAACCCGCCGGTGACGTCAAGGCAGACGCCAAGGCCGGCAAGGTTGCGGCCGATACTACCCCTCGGGGGAGAGAAATTAAAGTGTTGTTAACAATTCAATGAAATTCCGTGATGGATGCCCGGCGGATGACACGCGCGGGGGCAGCGCCAGGAGTTTGGATGGGGCTGGGCCAGCGGAACCAGGCCCGGATCGAGGCTCGCGTGGGAGGCTCAGAGATCCTGTTCGTAGCGGACGTAGGGCACGGTGCCTTCGTCGCTGTTCTCACTATTGGGTGAGAACGGGTTCTTGCCGCGGGTGACGACATTCTCGGCGCCGACCGTGAGCTGGCCGCTCCACGGGGTGCGCCAGGTCAGGCCGAGGCCCAGGCCTTCGAAGCGGGGCTGGCCGGGGGTTTCGACCACCCGGCCGATGACGTTGGCGCTGAAGGCGCCATAGCCGCCGCCGACCGCCAGGCTCTTGCTGCGCCATTCGTCGGCGAGCAGGGTGGGGGCGTCGGCATAGGGCACCAGGGTGGCCTTGGCCAGGGTGCCGGCGATGGTGACGTAGGCCGCGTCGCCAATGTTCTTCTGCGCGAACACGGTGAGGTCGTTGACATCGATGCTGTTGCCGCGGTGGCCATCGTTGCGGCTCAGCCAGGCGGGCAGCGTGTCCTTGCCCTGGCCGACGTTGACGCCGAAGCCGCCGCCGGGGCGGTTGAACGCGGCGCCGACGCTGGCACGGCGGCTGCCGTCGCGGTCACCGACGGAGGCGAGCTGGCAGTTGTTGGCCAGGCCGCTCACGGCATTGAAGACGCCGTTGCGCTGGTTGCACAGCAGTGCGAGCGAATTGCCCGCTTCCAGCCCGAACGCGGCATCGAGCGAGTTGTTGTTGCCGAAGCGCCAGCGGGCGCCGGCGGTGGTGCCTTCGACCGCAGGTTCGAGCACGAGGTAGGCGCGCACCTTGCCGCTGCTGTTGTCGACGATGGGGAGCACGGCCTGCTCGCCGCTGCGCTTGGCCTGCGCGTGCGCGCCGCCCGCCGCGGAGGCGGCGAGCAACAGGGCAGTCAGCAGGGTGGCGAGTGGGCGTGCCATGGTCGGTAATCGACCGCCTCGTACGGCGGGAGTTCCCCTTTTTTCAGTGAACCGACTCTAAATCATTTATGTTTATTTAACAATCCCCCGCCAGCGCGTTCGGGGGCCTCACTGCACCCGGTCGGGGGCGGGCAGGTCGGCGCCGGGGCCGGCGACCAGCGCCTCCACCTCGGCCGGCGCAAATGCATAGCGCTGGCCGCAGAACTCGCAGCGGATGCGGGCCGCGCCGTCGATCACCGCGGCCCGGGCCTCGGCCGGACCGAGGGACTGGAGCATGGCGGCGACCCGCTCCCGCGAGCAGGAGCAGCCGAACCGGAGCGGCTTGTCGCCCAGGCGCTGCGGCCGGTCCTCGTGGTACAGGCGGGTCAGCAGGGTGTCGGCCGGCAGGTCGAGCAGCTCCGCCGGGGCCAGGGTGTCGAACAGGGCGCTGGCGCGGCGCCAGCCGTCCTCGTCGCCGGCGTCGCCGGGCAGCTTCTGCAGCATCAGGCCGGCGGCACGCTGGTCGTCGGCGGCCAGCAGCAGGCGCGTCGGCAGTTGCTCCGACTGGCGGAAGTAGTCTTCGAAGGCGCCGGACAGGTGGTCGGCCTCCAGCGGGACCAGGCCCTGGTAGCGGGTCGGCTCGCGGCCGGCTGCGCCCGGGTTCTCGATCGTGATCGCCAGGATCGCGCCGGCGCCCAGGGC
>Ga0209571_1000307_pt1 | contig 70077 bp, 64 predicted proteins | sample EBPBio102011_DNA_FD_185866 | JGI IMG/M metagenome (GOLD analysis project Ga0209571, IMG submission 185866) | Wastewater treatment Type I Accumulibacter community from EBPR Bioreactor in Madison, WI, USA - Reactor 1_1/10/2011_ DNA (SPAdes)... | ecosystem: Engineered > Bioreactor > EBPR >... | reverse complement strand
CAGGGCGGGCAGAACGATAAGGAACTCGCGTCTGTTCATGCGTCTCACCGGTTTCTTGGGCCCGGATGCGGGCCATTCCGCCCTCCTTTACCCAATGCAGGCAGCGCAGGCAAACCCCCGGGCACATCGCGTCTGCGTGATCCTGCGCAAGCACAGCCGGGTGATTTGCGGTTTGCTGCGGAAAGGCGTAGGTTGCCGCCGAAAAATACCCCGCTTCCGCAAACGCCCCTTCCGAGCAGGAGACTGAAATGACCGCCGACCGGCCTTCCCGCCGCGTTATTCTTGGTTCTGCCGCCGCCGCGCTGGCGGCCTCGGCCTTTCCCGCCGTGGCGCAAGAGGCCATTCCGGTTGCGACATCGCCCATCCGCAACAACATCTCCAGCTTCCGGATGCTGGATTGGCAGGGCTATTTCGACACCACGCGCAATGGCGCGATCCTGGTCGACACCGTCTCGCGCGCACTGCATTTCTGGTCCGAGGACCAGTCGGTCTACCGGCTTTACCCGACCTCGGTGCCGCTGTCCGAGGAACTGACCCGCCGGGGCCGCACCGAAGTGGTTCAGAAAGTGGTGAACCCGCCCTGGCGGCCGACGCCGTCGATGAAGGAACGCAATCCCGAATGGCCCGACGTGGTCGAAGGCGGGGCGCCGGACAATCCGCTTGGAACCCGCGCATTGTATCTGAGCTGGACCTACTATCGCATCCACGGCACGCATGACACGCGCAAGATCGGCCGAAAATCCTCCAACGGATGTATCGGCTTGTACAATGAGCACATCGAGGAACTGTTTGGCATGGCCAAAGTTGGCACGCAGGTGTTGCTAATTTGACGACAGGCTTGCCTTGCTGCAGCTAAGGGCGTGGCCGCAATTGCATTTCGGCGGGCGTGCTGCTTAAGACTGGACTCACGAGGAACAGATCGATGCGTGCTGTCGCCTCTGCAACCCAGACAGGACGCAATAACTGGAGGTTATCATGAAGAAACTCGCGCTCGCTGCCGCGCTCTCGGTCGCCGCTTCCACCGCTTTCGCTGGTGGCATGGCCGAGCCGGTGATGGAACCGGAAGTCGTCAAGGCTGCGACCTCGTCGTCGTCGGCCGGCATCCTGGTGCCGCTGCTGCTGCTCGTGATCGTTGCCGCCGTGGCTTCGAACTAAGTTCGAGTAGAACTTCGGAAAGGGCGGCAACTTCGGTTGCCGTCCTTTTCATTTCCGGGTCCGGCCCCGCCGTCAGCGCAGCCAGCCCGCCAGATTTTCCTCGATCACCGCCACCAGCGCCGCCACATGGGCGGGCGTGTCGTTCAGGCAGGGGATATAGGTGAACTCTTCGCCCCCGGCATGGGTGAAGCTTTCGCGGATCTCGCCGTTGATCTCCTCCAGCGTCTCGATGCAATCGGCCGAAAACGCCGGGGCGATCACCGCAATCCGCTTGCGGCCCTGCCTGGCCAGTTCGGCCACATGCTCAACCGTATAGGGCCGCAGCCATTCCTCGGGCCCGAAGACCGACTGAAAGGTCGTGTCGATCATCTCGGGCGCCCAGCCCAGCCTTTCGCGCAGCAGCCGCGTCGTCTTCTGGCACTGGCAATGATAGGGATCGCCCTGCATCAGATAGCGCTTGGGCATGCCGTGATAGCTGGCGATCAGCTTTTCGGGCTTCACCTCGGCCGCCGCCCAGGCCTGTTCCACCGATTGCGCCAGCGCCTCGATATACAGCGGGTGGTCGAAATACTCCGGCACCGTACGCGTGGCGGGCTGGCGCTTTTCCTCCATCAGAGCGCGGAAGAACTGGTCATTCGCCGTGGCCGAAGTTGCGCCCGCATAATGCGGATACAGGGGAAAGAAGACGATCTTCTCGCAGCCCGCCGCGACCATCGCCTTCACCTTTCTGGCGGTCGAAGGGTTGCCGTAGCGCATGCAGAAATCGACCATCAGCGCCTCGCCATGGCGCGCCTTAAGCGCCGCCGCGATGGCCGCCGTTTGCGCCTTGGTAATCGTCATCAAGGGGCTTTCATTCGCCGCCTCGTTCCAGATCAGCCGGTAATTGGCGCCTGATGTGAAGGGCCGCTTGGCCAGGATCACCGTCTGCAACAGCGGCTGCCATTTCCAGGACGGATAATCGATCACCCGCTTGTCCGACAGAAACTCGGACAGATAGCGCCGCATCGACCAGTAATCATGCCCGTCGGGCGTGCCCAGATTGGCCAGAAGAACACCGATCTTCGCCCGCCTGACGGGCGGATGGTCGGGCTGGGCATGGGCCAGGCGTCCGGTTCCGGGCATATCGCTGTCGCTCATCGCGTGTCTCCTTGCTTCTGCCCCAGATAGACTTCCTTCAAGCGCGGTCAACCGCCTGGCTTGTCGTCGGGCAGGCGGCGTTCCGTCACATTCAGCGCATCGGCCAGCCGCTGCGCCGCCGATCCGGGGCGCAGCGGCTTCTGCTGGCCTTCATGCGGGGCCCATCCGGTCAGGCAGATCGTCTCGAACGTCGCGGAAACGCGGCCCTGTTCGGCGGGGAAATTCGCGGCGTAGATCTGGGCTGTGCGCAGAAAAAGCCCGTGATGCACCGGGCGGCGCAGCCGCGAAGCCAGGGCATTGCCTTCGCCCATGGCCCGCAGATCGGCCATGAGGTGAAATGCGTCGCGATAGCTGACCCGCCGGGTGTCGCTGTCGGCCACTGGCAGGGCAAAGCCCGCGCGATGCAGCAACGCGCCCGCTTCGCGGATCTCGGCCATCGGCAGGACGCGGGGCGACAGGCCGCCCAGCGCCTCGGCCTCGGCCTCGGCCAGCGCAGCGCGCAGCTCTTGCAGCGTCTGGCCACCGAAGAACAGGCACAGCAGCAGCCCGTCTGGCCGCAACGCCCGGCGGCATTGCACCAGTTGCCCGACCGGATCATCCGCCCAATGCAGGCACATGGCATGGATCACCAGATCCTGCGAGGCTTCCTTCAGATCCAGCACCGCCGTATCGGCGATCACCCGCGCCTGCGGAAAGGCCGCCCGCCACAGATCGGGAAAACCGCTCACCACGGCCAGATCCGTAAAGGTTCTGTTAACCGCGCCGAGTCTTTCCTGAACATCGTCGATCGCCGCTTCTTGCAGGAAAAGCGCGGGGTCGGGCAGGGCCAGGGCGCGGGCGCGCTGGGCATCCAGCGCCTTGCGGTCGGTCAGAAGCGGGGCAGGGGGGGCGGGCGGGATCATGGCGGCGGACGATAGGCATGCGGGGCGCGGATGCAATCCCTGATCCGGGCGATCTACCCGCCGCACTGCATAAGCTGCGAGGCTTTGGTGGCCTCAGACTTCGGCCTCTGCGCCGAATGCTGGCGGGACACGCCCTTCATCACCGGCCTGACCTGCCACAAATGCGGCACGGCCCTGCCCGGAGCGCCGGACGAGGGCGAGGTTCTTTGCGACGATTGCCTGCGCATCGCGCGGCCCTGGCAGGCCGGCCGGGCGGCGATGCTGTATGATGGAAACGCCCGCCGCCTTGTCCTGGCCCTGAAACATGGCGACCGGATGGATCTTGCCCGGCCCGCCGGACAATGGCTGCACCGTGCCGCGCGGCCCATGCTTCTGCCCGACATGGTGATCGTGCCGATCCCGCTGCATTGGTGGCGCATGATCCGGCGGCGCTACAATCAGGCCGCGCTTCTTTCCGCCGCGCTGGCGCGCGAGGCGGCGCTGGCCCATTGCCCCGACGCGCTGATCCGGGCCCGCAACACCGGCAGCCAGGAAGGCCGCGACCGCGACGGCCGATTCGCCAATATGCAGAACGCCTTCCGCGTCCACCCCCGCCGCAGCGCCGCGCTGGCGGGCAGGCCGGTGCTTCTGGTCGACGACGTGATGACCTCGGGTGCCACTTTCGCCGCTGCTGCCGAGACCTGCCTTGCCGCCGGTGCAAGCTCGGTCTGCATTCTGGCCCTTACCCGCGTTGCGAAGGATGCCTAAATCCCTATAGTTCGCGCCGAACGCGGGGATGATGCCATGCCGAAAGTCGAAATCTACACCACGCCCTGGTGCCCCTACTGCTTGGCGGCCAAGCGGTTGCTGACGAAGAAGGGCGTCTCCTTTGACGAGATCGATGTCAGCCGCGACCCTGACCTGCGTCAGGCGATGATGGCCCGTGCCCATGGCCGCCATACCGTGCCGCAGATCTTCATCGGCGGCCAGCATGTCGGCGGCAGCGACGATCTGCACGCGCTCGAAGCCCGGGGCAAGCTTGACCCGATGCTGGCCGCCTGATGCGCGCCGCCCTGATCCAGCTGACTGTCACCGACGACCCGGCAGCCAATCTGACGGCCACGCTGGACCATGTGAAAGCCGCCGTCGCAGGCGGGGCGGGCTTTGTCCTCACGCCCGAGATGACCAATGGCCTGTCTTCGTCGCGCGACCATCAGCGCGCTGTGTTCCGCCCCGAAGCGCGGGATGAAACCCTTGCCGCCCTGCGCGCGGTGGCGGCAGAGGCGGGGATCTGGCTTCTGATCGGCTCGCTGGGCCTGACCACGACCGATGCGGATGGCCGCTTTGCCAACCGCTCTTTCCTGATCGCGCCGGATGGCACCGTCGCCGCCCGCTATGACAAGATCCACATGTTCGACGTGAACGTGTCGGAAACCGAGATCTATCGCGAAAGCGCGGGCTACCGGCCCGGCTCTGCCGCCGTGCTGGCCCGCACCCCCTTTGCCGCGATCGGCATGACGGTCTGCTACGACCTGCGTTTCGCCCATCTCTATCGCCGTCTGGCGCAGGCGGGGGCGCAGATCCTGACCGTTCCCGCTGCCTTCAACCACATCACCGGCGCGGCCCATTGGGAGCCACTTCTGCGCGCCCGCGCCATCGAGACCGGCTGTTTCGTCCTGGCCCCCGCCCAGACCGGCTTTCACGCCGAGACGCGTGGCAAGGGCCGCCGCACCCATGGCCATTCGCTGGCCGTGGCGCCCTGGGGCGAGGTTCTGCTGGATGCGGGCAGCGACCCAGGGGTCTTCTTCGTCGATCTGGATCTTGCGCGCGTCGATGAGGCCCGCGCCCGCGTTCCGTCCCTGACCCATGACCGAAAGATCACCGGGCCATGAGCAGCGAACGCAACGATGAGCTTGCCGTTGCCCTGTTCGGCGAGTTGTTCATGGCCGATCAGATCGCCCGCAACCGCATTTCCAAGGCCTTGCCCAAGGGGATGGAAATCTCGCAATTCTCGGTGCTGAACCATCTGGCCCGCGTCGCGGAAGAGCGCACCCCGGCGCAACTGGCCCGCGCCTTTCATGTGACGCGCGGCGCGATGACCAACACGCTGGCGCGGCTGGAATGGGCGGGCCATGTCCATATCCGCCCCGACTGGGACGATGCGCGCCAGAAATTCGTGGCGATCAGTCCGGCGGGCCGCGCCGCCCGCGATGCCGCGGTGCAATCCGTTGCGCCGCTGATCGCCGATGTGGTGGAAAAGCTGGGCGCCGACCGGGTCCGCGCCGTGCTGCCCGTGCTGCGCGAATTGCGTGCCCGGCTTGAGGGCGAAGGCTAAGCGACCGGTCTACTGCTCGGTGATCAGCTGTGTCGTACGGCCGATTCCGACCACGCCGCTGACGATCCCCAGAACCGAAGCCGTCGCCGCCACCGGGCTTTCCGCCACCACGACCACATCCTTGTTCTGGATGTAGAATTCACCCGCGCTGAACAGCCCGTCGGCCGAGGTCAGGTCGATCACGAAGACCACGCGGTCCTTTTGCGGCCCGCTGCCATCGCTGCGCAGGGCGCTGTCGGGATAGTCGCGCAGGATCAGGATGCCCTTGGCATCGGCGCGGCTGTCATTCAGCCCCCCGGTCAGCGACAGCGCCTCAAGCGCTGTCACCCGGTCGCGCGGGAAGGGCACCGGCGCCTCGCGGCCCGACGCGCCCAGCGCCAGAAAGTAGCGCTCGTCCTCTTCGACATAGACCTTGTCGCCACCGCGCAAGGTGGTGTCGAACTTTGGATCTTTGAGCAGCTTCTCGGCCGAAATGCCGTAAAGCTTGCCGTCGCGTTGCAGGCGCACCTGCGGGTTCTCGGCCCCGGGAGGAATCCCGCCGCCCAGCGACAACAGGCCCAGAACGGTGAAATCGCGGTCGGGCAGGGGGTAGGTTCCGGGTTGTGCCACGCCGCTGACCAGATCGACCGTCGATTTGCGCCCCGGCGTATGGGCGATCATCACCTGTGCCGAGGGTACGATCGGATCAAGCTTGTCCTGAACCGCCTTGCGCGCTTCGTCAGGCGTCATGTTCGCGACATAGACCTGGTCCGCATAGGGCAGGAAAACCGTGCCATCGGGCGAGACCGTCACCCCCGGCAGGGCGACGATCTTCTGCCCGGGCACGGAGAGAAGTGAGCTTTCCCCAGCTTCCCAGACCGTCAGATCCAGCCGGTCGCCTGGGGCGATCAGGTTGCTGGCGGGGCCGCGCGACCGGCTGATCCAGCCGGAAACGCCCGAGGAATCGCCATTTCCGGGCCATTTTGCGATCTTGCCTGCGGTTTCGCGGGTGATATGGACCACCGCGAAATCCGCGGCCACATCCTCGGCACCCTTGAGAATCTGGCTTGCCTGCCCGGCGCCTTTCGGCGGGTTGCATCCCGCGGCGATCATGCAAATGGACAGGGCGGCGGTCAGGCCGATCAAAGGGCGTGTCGTCATTCCAGTCTCCGGGCCGCAGCAGCCCCAGCGCCTGTGGACAAGGCAGGCCCCGCGACCATAATCAGCGGACACACGGGGTCAATCGCTGGCCCGCTGATTTTTGGGGGTAACTCTGGACGGGATCGACCTGATCATCACCGGTGCGGGCGGAAGGTTGGGGCGGCTCTTGCTGGCGGCGGGCCATGCCGCGCCTGTGCCGGGCCTGCGGCTTCACGCGGTTGGGCGCAACCAGAACGCGCATATTCAATGGGATATTCTAACGGACCCTGCGCCCGACTGGCCTTTGGGCGCGGTTGTCCTGCACCTGGCCGGTGTGGTCCGCGGCGATGAGCGATCACTTGCCGCCAACGAAGCCCTTGTTGCGCCTTTGACGCAGGCCTGCCGAAGAAATCGTGCCTGCGGCCTTTTGTTCGTGTCGACGGCAGCGGTCTATGCGCCGCATTCCGAAGCGGCGTCAGAGACCACGCCGCCCGCGCCGCAAAGCCCCTATGGCCGCGCCAAGCTTGCCGCCGAAGCCGCCCTCACGCGGCATGATCCCGGTTGCCCCGTCTGCATCCTTCGCCTGGGCAATGTTGTCGGTGCCGACGCCCTGCTTGGCCCGCGCCCGGAGGCCGAGGTGATCACGCTCGATCCAGTTCCGGGCCAGCCGGGCGGGCCCCTGCGATCCTGGATCGGACTGCGCAGCCTCTGGGCGGTGCTGGCCCGGCTGGCCCGCGCTATGGCACGGGGCGAAGACCTTCCCGGCATCCTGAACGTCGCAGCCTCTCCGCCGCTGCCGATGGCCGATCTGCTGGAGGCCGCGGGCCGCGCTTGGCATTTCGGGCCGCCCAATCCGGCGGTCGTGCCGGTGGCGGTGATGGAGACGGCACGGCTCCAGGCGCTGTGCGCCCTGCCTCCCGCGACGCCGGGGTCGCTGATCGCCGAGCGGGCGGCGCTGTTGCCATGACCCTGTCCAAACGCCTTTTCGACATCGCGCTGGCGCTGGTTCTTGCGCTGCTGTTGTTGGTGCCGACGCTGGTCCTGTCGCTTTGGCTCCTGCTTCGCCAGGGCCGCCCGCTTCTGTACCGCAGCGAAAGGATGAAGACCGCCACCGCCCCGTTCCGGCTTTGGAAATTCCGCACGATGACCGCTGCCGCCCCGGGCGAAAGCGGTGTGTCGGGCGGCGACAAGGCGGCGCGGATCACCCCTCAGGGCCGTTTTCTGCGCCGCACCCGGCTGGATGAAATTCCGCAGCTCTGGAACATCCTCAGGGGCGACATGAGCTTTGTCGGCCCCCGTCCGCCGCTGCGCCAGTATGTCGAGGCCGATCCCGCGCTTTATGCCCGCGTCCTGCACAGCCGCCCCGGCCTGACCGGCCTTGCGACGCTGCATTTCCGGCGCCATGAGGAACGCCTTCTGGCCGCCTGCGCAACCCCCGCCGAAACCGATGCCGTCTATGCGCGCCGCTGCGTGCCCCGCAAGGCGCGGCTCGACCTGATCTATCAGCAGAACCGCAGCACCTGCGGCGACGCGGCGCTGATCCTTGCAACCGTGAGGCAAGTCGTTCTGCGCAAATAACCGCCGAAAGCTGTGCAGCAATGCCACGCCGGCCCGCGCAGTGCCCTGCGGATATTGCCGCAAACGCAGCTTCGCGGCATTGTCGGATCAAGAAGAATTGAAACGAGTGTCGAATGGCTGGGTTTCGGTCCGCTCTGTTCCGCTATTCGCATTTGCTGTCGCGGTCGCAGAAGCAATTCCTGATCTGGATGATCGACGTGCTTGTCGCGCCGGCCGCCTTTTATCTTGCCGTGGCCTTCGTCTATTCCTCGGCCTGGCCATCGGACCAGATCCAGCGACTTTCGGTTCTGTTCCCCAGCCTTGCCTTGGCCGGTGGCATCGTCTCGCTTTCGCTGGGCCTGCCGCGGATCAAGCTCAAGACCTATGAGAATTTCGTCACGGTCGGGACTTTTCCCTATGCCGTCGCGATGGCGATGGTCGCGCTTCTGCTGACCAGCCTGCCCGGCCTTTCTTTTCCCGTGGTCGGCACGCTTTCGTTTACCCTGATCCTTTTTCTGATGGCGATCGGCGGGCGCAGCGGCATGTTGCGTCTTTTCGTCTGGGTCTTGCGCGCGGGCCGGGCTCAGGTTCGCGTGCTGATCTACGGCGCGGGCAGCACCGGGGCGCAGCTTGCCTCGGCCCTGAAATCGCATGAGACAGTGCTGGTTGTGGGGTTTCTGGACGATGATGCCGCGCTGCACCGTCAGAAGCTTGCCGGTCTGCGGATTCACGCCCCCGACCGGATCGAGGATGTCGTGCGCAATCACGACATCACCCGCGTCATCCTGGCGATGCCCAGCCTGTCGATGCCCAAACAGCAGCGCATGGGCCGCCAGTTGCAGCGCCTTGGGCTGGATGTTCAGGTCGTGCCGTCTTTTGCTCAGCTTGTCGGCGCCGAGCGGCTGGTCGACACGCTGACCCCGCTGTCGGCCGGGCAATTCCTTGGCCGCGACCAACTTGACCAGACGCTGCCCGATGGCAGCGCGGGTTATCACGGGATGGTGGTCATGGTCTCCGGGGCAGGGGGGTCGGTCGGGTCCGAACTGTGCCGCCAGCTTCTGCCCTGCCAGCCGCGCCGCCTTGTCCTGTTCGAATCCTCGGAACTGGCGCTGTACAACATCGACCGTGAACTGCGCGAACTGGCGGGCGCGGGCGCGGTCGAGATCGTGCCGGTTCTGGGTTCGGTGACCGATGCCCGCGCCGTGCGTCAGGCGCTGGTCGGCAATTCGGTCGAGGTCGTGCTTCACGCCGCCGCCTACAAGCATGTGCCGCTGGTCGAGACCAATCCGATCGCGGGGCTTCTGAACAATGTCATGGGCACCCGCACCCTGGCCGATCTCTGCGCGGCCGAGCGGGTGCGCCGCTTCCTGCTTGTCTCGACAGACAAGGCGGTGCGGCCGACCAATGTCATGGGCGCGACCAAGCGGCTGGCGGAACTGGCTGTGCAGGACCTTGCCCGGCGCGCGCAGCACACGCATTATTCGATCGTCCGTTTCGGCAATGTGCTGGGGTCTTCCGGGTCGGTCATTCCGCTGTTCAAGGAACAGATCGCGCGTGGCGGCCCCGTCACGCTGACCCATGACGATGTCACGCGCTATTTCATGACCATCACCGAGGCCGCCCGGCTCGTGCTTCTTGCGGGGGCTTTCAGCGACGAGTCCCGCGCTGGCCGGGCCGATGTCTTCGTGCTCGACATGGGCAAGCCGGTCCGCATCCGCCAGCTTGCCGAGCAACTGATCCATGCCGCGGGCTATACGGTGCGCGATGACCGGAATCCGACCGGCGATATTGACATCAAGATGATCGGCCTGCGCCCCGGCGAAAAGCTGCATGAAGAGCTGCTGTTGGGTCGCGGCCTGCTCAAGACCCCCCACGCCAAGATCCTGCGCGCCAGCGAAGAGGGTCTGGGCCGGATCTCGATGCCGGTTGCCCTGCAACAGCTTGGCTCGCTTGCAGCCGAGGGCGATGCCGAGGGCACGCGGCGGCTGATCCTGGATCTTGTCAAAGGCAGCGACGCGCCGGATGCGCAGGAAACTGCGGCGGCCGGGGCATGATCGGGCAGGAAGATGCGGGGTGCGGTGTTGCGAAGGCTTGCCCGATGCGCAAAGCCCCCGCATAGAGGGAACAACGGAGGAATGACCTTGTCCCGAACGCGCCTGCGCCTGACCCTCTCATCCGCTGTTCTTGCGCTTGCGGCGGCACTGCCCGCCCATTGGGTTCTGGCCGAAATGCGCCCGACGCCCAACATCAACGGTGCGCCCGGCCTGATCGACATGCCGACGGGCGAAGCGATGCCCGACGGCACATTCTCCTTGTCGATCGGCAATTTCGGCCCGGTCACGCGCAGCACGCTGAGCTTCCAGATCACGCCCTGGCTCGCCGCCAGCTATCGGGTGCAATATATCCGCAACTGGAATGCCGACGGATTCGACACCTATGACGACCGCAGCTTCGATCTGCGCCTGCGCCTGCTGGAAGAAACCGATTACCTGCCCGCGCTAAGCCTTGGCCTGCAGGACCTTGCCGGCACCGGGCTGTTCTCCTCGGAATACATTGCCGCGACAAAGACCTTTGGCGACCGGCTGAAGGTTACCGGCGGCATCGGCTGGGGGCGGCTTGGCAGCTACAATTCCTTCGGCTCGCCCTTTGGCGAACGCCCCCCGGTCGATATCGGCCAGGGGGCGGAACCGCGGCCCGGCACCTGGTTCAAGGGCCCCGCCGCAGCTTTCGGCGGGCTGGAATACCGCATCAACGACAACTGGACGGTAAAGGCCGAATATTCCTCGGACAATTACGACCTTGAGGACGGAAGCCGCGGCACGTTCGAACGGTCCAGCCCGTTCAATTTCGGCATCGAGTATCAGAAGGGGCAGAACCTGCGCTTCGGCGCCTATTCGCTTTACGGGTCGGAATATGGCATCGGGTTCCACCTGATCCTTGATCCCAAGCAGCGGATGGCGGTGGGGTTTGTGGGCGACGCGCCCGAGCCGGTAAAGCCGCGCCCCTCGCGCGCGGCGGACCCGGACAGCTATGACCAGGGCTGGGTCACCCAGCCCGATGCGGTCGATGTGCTGCGCAAGAACCTGGCCCGCCGTCTGGCCATCGACGGCATGGTGATCGAGGATTTCTCCTATACCGCCACTTCGGTCGATCTTCGGGTGCGCAACACCAAGATCGATTCCAGCGCCCAGGCCATCGGCCGCGCCGCGCGTGCGCTGACGCATATCATGCCCGCCTCGGTCGAGACCTTCCACATCGTCCCCGTCGTCTATGGCATGGGCGCCTCGAAGGTGACGGTGCGCCGGTCCGATATCGAGGCGCTGGAGCATGTCGCCGGCAATGACGCCGCCCTGCGTGACCGCGTGCAGGTGACCGATGCCTGGCCCGCCCCTGCCAATGGCAGCGGCCCGGATGAAAAGCTTTATCCCCGGCTAAGCTGGAGCGTGACCCCCGCCTTCCACCTGACCGATCCGCTGGAAGGCGATGTCGGCCTGCGTTTCTCGGCCAGCTATGAAATGCGGCCCGGCCTGGTTCTGTCGGGGCAGGTCTATCAGCGCCTTGCCGAGAATTTCGACAATCTCACCATGGGCGGCAGCAACCTTCCTCCGGTGCGCAGTGATGCCGAGGAATATCTGCTGGACGGCGACACGGCGATGGAGCGGCTGACGCTGGCCTATTACGCCCATCCCGCCGAGAACATCTATACCCGCCTGACCGTGGGTTATCTGGAACGGATGCACGCCGGGGTTTCGGGCGAAGTGCTGTGGCAGCGCCCGAACAGCCCGCTCGCCCTGGGTGTCGAAGTGAACTATTCGGCCCAGCGCGACACCGATGGCGGTTTCGGCTTCTCGCAATATGACTATCGCGTCGCCACCGGCCATGTCTCGGCCTATTACGATTTCGGCAATGGCTTCCTGGGCCAGGTCGATGTCGGGCGCTATCTGGCGGGCGATTATGGCGCCACATTCAGCGTTGATCGCGAATTCGGCAACGGCTTCAAGGTCGGCGCCTTTGCCAGCTTCACCTCGGCCAGTTTCGAGGATTATGGCGAAGGCTCTTTCTCCAAGGGCTTCCGGGTCTCGATCCCGATCAGTTGGGTTCTGGGCCAGCCGACGCGTCAGGAAATGGGCAAGGTGATATCGCCGCTGACACGCGATGGCGGGGCGCGGCTTGACGTCGACGGACGGCTTTATGACACGATCCGCGACGATTACCTGAACCAGCTTGACGACGAATGGGGGCGCGTATGGCGCTAGGAATGCGGGCCTGCGGGCGTCTGGCGCTGGTTCTTGCCGCGCTGGCCCTGGCCGGATGCAGCAGCAAGTCCGACGGGCAGATCTCGCTCGGGGCTTTGGCCAAGGCGACATTGCAGGGGCGCAAGGCCGGCAAGACCGCGCCAAGCCTCGATCAGGTCAGCCGGGCCGATCTTGCCGCCCAGGGCGGGCCGGTCATGCGGATGAAGGTCGCCTCGCGCGGGATCGACACCTTCCTGGTGCGCTACCAGCAATCCGGCCCCATCTCGGTCTGGACCGATGGCGGCGGCACCACCTTCACCTTCCGCAACGGCGTGCTGATCGAATCCCGCGGCGCGGGGGGCGACCTGATGTCCTCGGCCGCGCCCTCGCCTGGCCAGCTTTCCGGCGGCGGCACCCATCCGCGGACCTATTTCGTTGCGTCCGACGAAGACCGCAACGAACGCCGCGACTATAGCTGCACCGCAGTCGTCACCGGCGCCGAGACGCTGGTCGTTCAGGGCCAAAGCCACGCCACCCGCCATGTGACCGAAACCTGCAGCCGCACCATCGGCCGCTTCACCAACGAATACTGGTTCGAAGGCGGCACTATTCGCAAATCAAAGGAATGGCTTAGCCCAAGCGTGGGCTATGTCGTCTTCGAGCGGATCATCGACTGATTTTCGGGCGCGGCCCCGGGCCAGGTCGGCTCGTCGGCCCTGAAAGCGGTGCGCAGCTACAACAGCCTCGCGCCGATCTACAGCAAACCGAAGATCGGCCTTGAACCGTGTCGTGGCGATGCTAGCGTGTCCGTGATTATATTTTTTTGGAGGTCTCTCATGAAGAAACTGCTCACCGCAGCCGCCACCATCTCGATGGTCTCGACCGCTTCCTTCGCCGGTGGCCCGGTTGTGATCGCTGACGAAGGCGAGCCCGCCGTCGTCACCAAGCCCAGCTCGGGTGGCTGGCTGCCGCTTCTGGCCGGTGTTGTCATCATCTGCGCCCTGGCTTGCGGCGGTGGCGACAACAACAGCAACACCGTTGAGCCGGAATAAGCTTTACGGATTGCAGATCGACCAAAGAACCGGCCCGACCAGGCCGGTTCTTTTGTTTTTGGACTCGCAGCACACGCCCGCATCGTTTCAAGCCGCGTCGTTCTTCCCTCTAACCAGATGAGATTGTCATGAAATCCTTGATCACCGCCACTGCCCTTGCCGCCCTGGTTTCTTCTGCCGCCTTCGCTGGCGGCCCGGTCGTCATCGCCGATGAAGGCGAGCCCGCTGTCGTCACCAAGCCGACCTCGGGGGGCTGGCTGCCGCTTCTGGCTGGGGTTGTCATCATCTGCGCCCTGGCTTGCGGCGGCGGCGACAACAACACCACGACCACGCCGGAAGGCTGACACATCCTCTTGCCGCCTGCCAAAACGGGCCAGCCCAACCAGGGCTGGCCCTTTTTCAGTCTTGCGGGACCGCTCAGTAATCCTTTTCCAGGAAGACGCCGATCCCGCTTTCGCCATCGGAATCGACCCGTCCCTTCACCGTCACGCCCTTGCGCACATCCAGGTTCAGGTTGATCCGCGACGTGCCGTCCTGACCCAGGCTGAATTCGGTATAAAGGTTCTTCGAGATATACTTGCCGGCCTTCACCGCAGCCGAACCGCTTGCATCGGTCGACACATCCAGATCGTCAAAGCCGAACCCCTTGCGCAGCCTGCCGACCACGCCCTCGCCGCCTTTGCCCGCCAGCACCGCCACGGCATTTGCAAGCTGCGCCGCCTGGAAGGCCGAAATCGTATCCAGCCCGCGCCCGAACAGCAGATGCGACAGCACCTCTTCCTGCGGCAGATCGGGGACCGAGCTGAAATTGACCTGCGGCGCATCCGCAGGGCCGTCGATCACCACATAGCTTGTCACCCCGTCATTCTCGCTCGAGGCCGAGACGGTGACATAGGGGATCAGGCTGCCCTGCAACACGATCCCGGCCGAGGCCAGCACCAGCCGCTTGCCCAGAATGTCCAGCCGCCCGCGGATCAGGTCCAGCCCGCCCGAAGGGACCACATTCGACAGGCTGCCGCCCAGAAACACCGTGCCGCCAAGTTCCGCATCCAGCCCGCGCCCGCGCAGGAAGACACGGTTCGGCGCGACAATGGTCACGTCCAGCCCCCAGTCCGGCAGGCTGGACCCGCTCCGGGTGCCCCCGGATTCGGCCTGCCCGACACCCGCCCGCGCCCGGGTCGCCCGCACATCGGCGCCGTCATTCACATGCCGCACCGCCTCAAGATCCGCCGCCGTGGCAAATCCGGTCGAGGGGATGCGCAACTCGGTCTCGCCGATATTGACCCGCCCCGACAGTTGCGCCCGGCCCAGCAGCGGCCCGTCCAGCCGCAGCGTGTTGGTCAGCCGCGTTTCGAACAGGTCCGGGTCGCGCAGGCTTAGCCCGTCGATACCGATATCCAACCCCGCCGGATAGGGCGCGATCAGCCCGACCGTGCCGCCCACCCGCAGCCGCCCGCCGCGCCGTGCCTCGGCCGTGGCGCTGATCCGCGCCGTGCCGCCCGCCAGATCGGCCGAGGCCGCCACCCGATCAAGCGCCAGCCCGCGCGCCGGGATCGCCACGCTGCCGCCCGACAGCGTCGCCCGGCCCGACAGGTTGGGCAGGGCCCAGCCGCCGCGCAGCGCCAGGTCATAGCCCAGCGATCCGGCAAGGTTGACCGGCCCGGTAAAGGCATTGGCGATCCCCGCCTGCGCCGTGCCCCTGACCGTCAGGTCCGGCGCCTTTGCCGCGATGCGGCCCGCAATGGTCGCGTCGATCCCGGCCGGGCCGCTGACCCGCAGGTCCGACACCAGCACCTCGCTTTCCGGCCGCACCCGGCCCGACAGGCTGACCGGCCCCGGAAATTCCGGCGCGATCAGCGCCAGATTGGCCAGCCGCCCGGTCACGTTCAGCGCCCCGCCGCCCGCATCGGTCACATCCGCGCTGACCTGCGGCGTCTTCAGCCTCAGCCCGGCCAGCCGCGCCGCGCCATCGGCAATCGCCACTTCGGCAGCAAGCTCCGACGCCCCGGCAAGCAGCCGGTCGACCTCGGCCTGCCCGATCCGCAGGTTCTGGCCGGTGCCCTCGACTTCGGCCCGGCCATTTTCGGGCGTGCCGGCAAAACTGACCTGCGCCGACAGCGCGCCGCCATAGGCCCCGCCCAGATCCGACAGGTCACCCCAGTTCAGCTTGCCGTCAAACCTGCTGCCGCCCGAGGTCATCTTGCCCTCGCCCGACAGGCGCAGGCTGGCCACGCTGACGGCAAGTCCGCTCAGGCTCAGCCCGGTCTCGTCGCGCACCGCCTGGGCCAGCAGGGTGGAAGGGCCGGTCAGCAGCAGGTCGGCCTGCGCGATCCCGGTCACCAGCCGCTCGGCCTCGACCCCCAGATCCAGATCGAACCCTCCGCCCAGCAGCGCATAGCTGCCGCTGGCCCGCACAATCGCCTTGCCGCCCAGGGGTCGCCCCGCCAGCGCCGAAAAGCGCGACAGGTCATCCGCCGCCAGCGCCACCCGCCCGCGTGTCGTCAGCCCGCTGTTCAGCCCTTCCAGCCGCAGCCCGCCGGTCAGCCCATAGCCATTGCCGGTCAGCGCAAGGTTCTGAAGGCTCAGCGCATCCTCGCCCTGCCGCCAATGCAGCACCACCCGCCCGGTCAGGATGCTGCCCAAAGCCGTCGCCAGCGCGGCATCGGCAGGGGCCAGCCCTTCGGCGATGAACTGGACCGTCCCGCCCAGGCTGTTCTGCCCGGCCACCCGCCCGATCCGCCCCGAGCCGCTGATCTCGGCCCGCGAGGCGGCGAAATCGCTGCGGTCCAACCCTTCGGCCACCAGACTGCCGGTCCAGCCATCGCCTTTGGTCGCATCATAGCTCAGCGCCAGATTGGCAAGGTTCAGCCGCGTCGGCACATCGCCCGTCAGTGGCAGCAGCACGGGCGCACCATCAGGGCTGGCGATCCGCGCCACCAGATCGAAATCCGTCGGCAAACCGTCCGCCGCAAGGCCCAGTGTGCCCGACAGGCTCAGGCTCGCCGCGTCCAACTCCAGCTTGTCCAGCCGCAGGCCGCCCTCGGGCCAGACCTTCCCCGCCAGATCGAAACGCAGCTTGTCACCCAGAAACGCGGCATAGTCCGGCAGGAACAGCGGTGCCGGATTGCCCGCGAGTTTCGCGGTAAAGCTGCGCGCGCCCTTATCGTCACTCGCCACCGTGATCGGCCCGGCCAGACGCGCCTCGCCATCGGTCGCCAGTCGCAGATCGGCGGCGAAATCGCTCAGCGGCCCGGTGCCTTTCAGGGTCACCTCCACGCTGGGCGCCCCCGGCAGCCGCATCAGCCGCGCCGCGATCCCGCCCGCGCCTTCCCGTGCATCCAGGTTCAGGTCCAGCCGCCCTGTCGCATTGGAATAGCTTGCCTCCAGCACGACCTGGCCTTCGGGCCCGCCATCGATCCGGCGCAGGTCCAGCGCGGCCTTGCCCTCGCCCCCCGCCAGCGAAAGCGAGGCTTTCAGCACCGCCTCGACCGGCTCGCCCAGAACCGGCGCGCCAAGGACGATCCGCCCCGCCGAAATCTCGCCGATCTCGATGGAAACCGGCAGGTCGGGCAGGGCAAAGGGCGTAACCTCGGGCGTGGTCTCGGCTGGCCCCGCATCGGGCATCCGCTCCAGCGTGATCGTCTGGGCGGTCAGTTCATTGACCACCACCTCGCCCGACAAAAGCGATGACCTGCTCCAGTCCAGCACCACCCCGTCCAGCGTGATCCAGACGCCGCTGTCATCGGCGATCTGCAACCGCTCGATGCTTGCCCGCGAAGACAGCGCCCCTTCAAAGCCGGTGATGGTGATCTTGCGCCCCGCCCCCGACAGGTTGTCCTCCAGAAAGGCGGTCAGATAATCCCGGTCATCCTCTTGCGCCCGCGCCGCCGGGGCCAGCCCCGTGACCAGACCCAGACCAAGCACGGCGGCGGTGGCGATCCTGCGCATCAGAAGCTTTGCCCCAGACCGATGTAAAGTTGCACGCCCTCACCCGTTTCGCCACCCACCGGGGCCGCCACGTCGAACCGGATCGGGCCGAAACCCGTCTCATAGCGCAGGCCAAGACCCGCGCCGGAATGCCAGTTGCCGTAATCGCTGAAGAACCCGTCCACATCGACCCGCCCGATGTCGAAGAACCCGACAACACCGATGCTTTTCGTCACCCGTGTCCGCAGTTCGACCGAAGCCGCCAGCATATGCGTGCCGCCGATCAGGAATTCCGGCCCCATGCCGCGCGTCACCGGAACGCCAAGCGACCGATAGGGCTGGCCCCGCACCGTCCCGCCGCCGCCCGAGAAGAACAGATCGTCCCGCGGCGTTTCCAGCAATTCGCTGCCCAGAACCGCGCCGCCCTGGAACCGCGCGGCCAAGGTCACACCCTTTTCCGCGCCAAAACTGCGATAGCCGCGGGTGTCGAAGGTCAGCCTTGCACCCGATCCGGTGGTGCCCAGACCCAGGAACGGCTTGGCCGTGGCATCGATGTAGAAGCCCTTGGTCGGGTCGGTCGTGCTGTCGCGCCGGTCCCAGGTCGCGCCCAGCGGCAGGGCAAAGTTGCGATAGCGGAAATCGCCGCCCGGATCGCTGCCTTGGGAATAGCTGTAGCTGATCCCGGCGCGCAGGGTCAGCGTGTCCGAGAAATAGTTCACGAAATTCAGCCCGAACTCGGCCGTATCGGCGGCATAGTCGATCTCGTCCTCATGGCCGATATCGAAACTCAGGCTGGCCGTCGTGTCCGCCGACAGCGTCGCGGGCCGGTCAAGGCTGACGCCGAAGGAATAATCCATCCCGCTGGTCGCCGCCCCGATATTGGTGACAGCGCCTTTCAGCGTCAGCCGCTCGGCCCCGCCAAAAAGGTTGCGGTGAATCCACGATCCGGTCAGCGACAGGCCGTCATCGCTCGCCACTTCGGCCCCCACCGAATAGCGGCGCGGCTTCTGTTCGGCCACGGTGATCTCGATCGGCAGCAGCCCGCCATTCTGGATCGTCTCGCCTTCCGCCAGGGTGACGCTGGAAAACACGCCCGTCCGCCGCAGCCGCGTGGCGGCCCGGTCCAGCTCGCTCTGGCTGAAGCGTTCGCCGGTTTTCAGCCCCGCGATCTTCACGATCCGCCGCACTTCCATCCGCTCGGCACCCTGCACCGTGACGCCGCCGAATTTCAGCTCCGGCCCCGGCGCCATGACGATCTCGGCGGCAAGGGTCGTGGCGCGGTGATCGGCAACGATATCATCCCGCGCCACCGCCGCTTTGGCATGGCCACGCTCGCGCCAGCCCAGGATCGCCGCATCCGCCGCCTCTTCGATCACCCCGGACCTGGCCGTCTCGCCCGCCTTGAACCCGTCAGGCAGGGCCGTCCCCCGCGCCAGAGGCGCGATCTCGGCCTTGGAAAAGGTGAACTTCTTGCCCGGGTCGATGCTGACCGCGATCACCCCGATCCGCTGTGGCGCGTTGAGCGGGGCGATCCCCGCCGCCTCACGCCCGTCGATGGTGATATGGATCACCGCATCGTAATGCCCCTCGGCATACAGCGCGCCCAGAAGCCGCGCGTAATCGGCCCGCGCGGCGGCGAACAGATCCTGCGGATCGGTCAGTTTCTCGTTGCGCTGGGCGATCAGCAGCGACGATTGCCGCAGAAGCTTGGCCAGATCGTCATCGCCGCCCGCCACCTGAAAATCGATGCGGTCCAGCGCCGCCAGCGGCGCGGCTGGCAAGGCCAGCGCAAGCGCCAGAACCGCGGCCCCAACCTGCCGCCCCAGCCGTCCAGCGCTGCTCATCCGCCTGCCCGTCACCCTGCACCCCACCGCTCTTGGCCCCAGTATCGGCAAAGCCCCGGTCAAGGGCAACACACGGCAGCGACAGAAGTTCCCCGGCCCGCGCACCGGCGGCTTTCCGCCGTCATCCGCCTGTCACCTCGCCGTGCCCTTATGCCGCCGACCCCTCATGGAGACCCCCGATGTCGCTCGACGGATACGATCTCGAAGAAGCCTATGAAATCAACGGTCCCGACGAGGCCCGCCGCATGTATGGCGCCTGGGCCGAGACCTATGACGAAAGCTTCGGCCGCGCCTGGGGCTATATCGCCCCGCGCGAGATCGCCGCGATCCTGACCTCGGAAATCGCGACCTCTGCCGAAATCCTCGACATCGGCGCCGGAACCGGCCTTGTGGCCGAACATCTGCGCGGCCGCGTGGTCGACGCCATCGACATCACGCCCGAAATGCTCGACGTCTCGCGCGAGAAGGGCCTCTACCGCCATCTCATACTGGGCGACCTGACCCAGACGCTCGACATCCCCGATGCCAGCTATGACGCCGTGGTCTCTTGCGGCACTTTCACCCATGGCCATGTCGGCCCGGAATGTTTCCCCGAACTTCTTCGCATCACCCGCCCGGGCGCCGTCTTCGCCTGTGGCACCATCGGCCCGGTGCTTGACGGCGCGGGCTTCGGCTCGGCCCTGGCCCGCCTGACCGCGGCCGGCAAGATCACCCCCATCGCCTGGCGCGACATCCCGATCTACGAAGGCGCGGAACACCCGCACAAGGACGACCGCGGGTTGGTGATGGTGTTCCGGCGGGTGTAATTCCTGTACGTTTAGTATCTACAGTTATTGATGCCGCAATATCTTGAAAAAACGCTTGACTCTTGACTGAAAACGAGTCCGCGCCTACATTCTAGTCGTACCGGCTGGTAGCAAGTCTACCAGTTCAAGGGCCGCTATGGGGGCAACCCCGGCGGCCCTTGCTGTATCTGCGCGGAGGTATCTTTTGAAGGCCTTTGTCTATGTTGATGGGTTTAACCTCTACTATCGAGGCCTCAAGGGTACATCCTACAAATGGTTGGATCTGAAGCTGCTCTCGCAAGAACTTCTTGATCCGGGGGATGTTATCGCTTCGATCAGGTATTTCACCGCCGATGTGAGTCCCCGAAGTGGAGACCCAGACGCACCTCGACGACAGCAAGCATATCTTCGCGCGTTGAGAACCATCCCAGAACTGACGATCCACAAAGGCCGGTTTCTGCCCAAGACTAAGATGCGGCCGCTGGTCTCGAATCCAGCCAAGTTCGTTGAGGTCCACGACACCGAAGAGAAGGGTTCTGATGTGAACCTGGCATCCCATCTGCTCAATGACGCCTTCAACGAGCGCTTCCAAGTGGCGTTGATCATCTCGCAAGACAGTGACCTATGCGAGCCTCTCAAGATGGTGTGCAAAGAGATCGGGAAGATCGTCGGGATCGGCTGGCTTGAAGCGAATACTCCTGGGAAGCGCTACCGCGAAGTGTCCAGCTTCATCAGGCACGCTACGCCTTCTATGCTGTCGCGCAGCCAATTTCCTGACCCGGTGATCGGGCGCGGCGGCGCAAAGATTGGAAAACCTGCTGGTTGGTGACAAGCGACTTGCAGACTCATCCCCCGATGCGTATATCCCCGCTCAACAGCGGTTTCGGGGTCCACACCCGAAGCTACCGAAAGTCACAGGCGGGCCGCTCGGGCCCGCTTTTTTGTTTTGGAACCTGCATGAACGAGCTGATCGCAAAGACCGCCATCGACCGCCGCCTGGCCGAGATCGTCGGCCCGGTGATCGAGGGCCTGGGCTTCGAACTGATCCGCCTGCGCCTGATGGGCGGCCATGGCAAGGTGCAGAAGACCCTCCAGATCATGGCCGACAAGCCCGAGGGCGGCATCGGCGTGGAAGATTGCGGTGCGATCTCCACCGCCGTTTCGGCCGTCCTCGACGTCGAAGACCCGATCGAGGACATGTATACGCTCGAGGTCTCCTCGCCCGGCATCGACCGCCCGCTGACCCGTCTCAAGGATTTCGAGACCTGGAAAGGCTGGGAAGCCCGCATCGAGACGACCGAGCTGATCGACGGCCGCCGCCGCTTCAAGGGTGGGCTGATGGGCATCGAGGGTGACGAGGTGCTGATCGAGATCGAAGAGGGCGGCCAGGACGTCACCATCGGCCTGCGCTTTGACTGGCTGTCGGATGCCAAGCTGATCCTCACCGACTTGCTGATCGCCGAGATGCTGCGCCAGAAGAAAGTGGCGCTGCCCGAAGAGGGCGGCTTCGACGAGACCCATGAAATTTCCGAGGGCGACGAGGACAGCGACGCCCCCGAGACGAAACACTGAAAAGCGGGAGAGAGACCCATGGCGATTACATCGGCCAACCAGCTGGAGCTTCTGCAAACCGCCGAGGCGGTGGCGCGGGAAAAGATGATCGACCCGGATCTGGTGATCCAGGCGATGGAAGACAGCCTCGCCCGCGCCGCCAAGTCGCGTTACGGCGCCGAGATGGACATCCGCGTCAAGATCGACCGCAAGACCGGCCGTGCCAGCTTTGCCCGCATCCGCACCGTGGTCGAGGATGATCTGGTCGAAAACCACCACGCCCAGCTGACCGTCAAGCAGGCCAAGAACTATCTCGCCGACCCGCAGATCGGCGACGAGATCGTCGACGAGGTTCCGCCCGTCGATCTGGGCCGCATCGCCGCGCAATCGGCCAAGCAGGTCATCCTGCAAAAGGTGCGCGAGGCCGAGCGTGACCGCCAGTATGACGAATTCAAGGACCGCAAGGGCAGCATCATCAACGGCGTCGTCAAGCGCGAGGAATATGGCAACGTCATCGTCGATATCGGCCGTGGCGAAGGCATCCTGCGCCGCAACGAAAAGATCGGCCGCGAGGCCTATCGCATCGGCGACCGCGTGCGCTGCTACATCAAGGACGTGCGCCGCGAAGTGCGTGGCCCGCAGGTCTTCCTGTCGCGCACCGACCCGCAATTCATGGCCGAACTCTTCAAGATGGAAGTGCCGGAAATCTACGACGGCATCATCGAGATCAAGGCTGTCGCCCGCGACCCTGGTTCGCGCGCCAAGATCGCCGTCATCTCCTATGACAACTCGATCGACCCGGTCGGCGCCTGCGTCGGTATGCGCGGCTCGCGCGTGCAGGCCGTTGTGAACGAGCTTCAGGGCGAGAAGATCGACATCATCCCGTGGAACCAGGACCAGGCGACCTTCCTTGTGAACGCGCTGCAACCGGCCCAGGTCTCCAAGGTCGTGGTCGATGAAGACGCCGGCAAGATCGAGGTCGTGGTCCCGGACGAGCAGCTTTCGCTTGCCATCGGCCGCCGCGGCCAGAACGTCCGCCTCGCCTCGCAGCTGACCGGTCTCGACATCGACATCCTGACCGAAGCCGAGGAATCGCAGCGCCGTCAGGCCGAATTCGCCGAACGCACCAAGCTGTTCATGGACACGCTGGACGTGGACGAGATGATGGCCCAGCTTCTGGTCTCGGAAGGCTTCACCAATCTGGAAGAAGTGGCTTACGTCGATCTCGACGAGCTGCTGTCGATCGACGGCTTCGACGAAGGCACCGCTGACGAGCTTCAGGCCCGTGCCCGCGACTTCCTGGAAGAGCAGGCCAAGAAGGCGCTTGAAGCGGCCCGGTCCATGGGTGTCGAGGAAAGCCTTATTGAATTCGAAGGTCTCACCCCCCAGATGCTTGAGGCGCTGGGCAAGGAAGGCATCAAGACGCTCGAGGACTTTGCCACCTGCGCCGACTGGGAACTGGCCGGCGGCTGGACGACCGAAAACGGTCAGCGCAAGAAGGATGAAGGCATTCTCGAACCCTTCGACATGAGCCTGGAAGAAGCGCAGACCCTGGTCATGACCGCGCGTGTCATGCTGGGCTGGGTCGACCCGACCGAAATGGCCGCCGCCGCCGAGGAAGAAGGTGACGAGGCCGAAGCCGACGAGGAGACCGGGGCCTGATCTCAGGCCTCGGGAACGCGCCATGACGCGCGGCGGCCGGGAAAAATTGCGGGACGAGCCAGAGCGCAAATGCATTGCCTCTGGCGAGGTCAGCCCCAAGGCGGGGCTGATCCGTTTCGTCATTGGGCCAGAGGCCCAGGTGGTGCCCGATGTGGCGGCCAAGCTGCCGGGGCGCGGGCTTTACGTCTCGGCCGACAGGGCGTTGATCGCCCGCGCGGCGACCAAGGGCCTGTTCGCCCGCGCCGCGCGCCAGCCGGTCAAGGCCCCGCCGGACCTCGCCGATATGGTCGAGGCGCTGGTCACGCGGCGGGTGCTGGACCTTCTGTCCATGGCCCGCAAGGCAGGCGACGCGGTCACCGGCTATGAGAAGGTGAAGGAATGGCTTGAGAAGGGCCAGGCAAGGGTCCTGATTCAGGCGGCAGACGGCTCCGAGCGCGGCAAGACCAAGCTTCGGGCCCCGGAAGGCGAAAACACCCTGATTTCCTGCCTTACGGCGGGGGAAATCGGTTTGGCATTCGGCCGGGAACGTGCCATACACGCCGCGCTTGCGGCTGGTGGACTCACGACCCGTGTTGTAGAGGAAGCGGCAAGGCTGGCCGGGCTGCGCGAAAGCGCAAGCGAAACCGGGCAGCGGGACGGCGGAAATTCCGCCGGGAAGGATACGAAGGACGCATGAGCGATACTGACGGCAAGAAACCCCTCGGGTTGGGTGGCACCCCCCGTTCCGGCCAAGTGAAGCAAAGCTTCTCGCATGGCCGCACCCATGCGGTGGTCGTCGAGACCAAGCGCAAGCGGGTTGTCGTGCCGACGCCCGCCAAGCCTGGCCCCAGCGGGGCAGCGGGCGGCGGGTCCGCGCCCGGTGCCTTCAGCGATCCGGCCAAGCGGCCGGCCGGCATTTCCGAAGCCGAGATGCAGCGCCGGCTCGACGCGCTGCGTCTGGCCAAGGCGCGCGAGCAGGAAGATGCCGCCCGCCGCGCCGCCGAGGAAAAGGAACGCGAGGAAGAGCGCCAGCGCCGCCGCGAAGAGATCGAGGCGAAAGAGCGCGAGGATCGCCAGCGCGAAGCCGCGCTCCGCGCCAAGGCCGAGGAAGAGGAACGCGCCAAGCGCGAAGCCGCAGCCGAGGCAGAGGCCCGTGCCGCGCAGCGCAAGGCCGATGTGCTGGGCACCCAGCGCCGCCAGCCGGTCGCCCCGCAGGCGGCTTCGGCCAATGGCCCGGCCCCGGCCGAAGCCACGCCCACCGACCGCTCCACCGGCCAGGCGCGTCCGCGCCCGACCGGCGATGACGGGAACAGGCCCAGCTCGACCCCGCGCAAGACCGACCGCGAGCGCGAGAACCGTGACACCGACCGCGGTGCCAAGCGCGGCGACGAAGGCCGCCGGGCGGGCAAGCTGACCCTGGCCGATGCGACGGGCGACGAAAGCGGCCGCCAGCGCAGCCTTGCCGCGATCAAGCGCAAGCAGGAAAAGGCCCGCGCCAAGGCGCTGGGTCTGGGCCACAAGGCCGAAAAGCAGGTGCGCGACGTGCAGCTGCCCGAAACCATCGTCGTCAGCGAACTTGCCAACCGGATGGCCGAACGGGCCGCCGATGTGGTCAAGAGCCTGATGAAGATGGGCATGATGGTCACCATGAATCAGGCCATCGACGCAGACACCGCCGAACTGGTGATCGAGGAATTCGGCCACCGCGCCGTCCGCGTCACCGATGCCGATGTGGAACAGGCGATCGACACTGTCGTCGACAAGGCCGAGAACCTGCTGACCCGCCCGCCGATCGTCACGATCATGGGCCATGTCGACCACGGCAAGACCTCGCTTCTCGACGCGCTGCGCAAGACCAATGTCGTCTCGGGCGAAGCCGGTGGCATCACCCAGCACATCGGTGCCTATCAGGTGACGGCGCCGAACGGCCAGCTGATCACCTTCCTCGACACGCCCGGCCACGCCGCCTTCACCTCGATGCGGGCGCGCGGCGCGAATGTGACCGATATCGTCGTGCTGGTGGTGGCGGCGGATGACGCCGTGATGCCCCAGACGGTCGAGGCGATCAACCACGCCAAGGCCGCCAAGGTGCCGATGATCGTGGCGATCAACAAGATCGACAAGTATGAGGCCGATCCGCAGAAGGTGCGGACCGATCTTCTGCAACACGAAGTCATCGTCGAAGCCATGTCGGGCGACGTGCAGGATGTCGAGGTTTCCGCCAAGACCGGCAAGGGTCTCGATGCCCTGCTTGAGGCGATCAGCCTTCAGGCCGAACTTCTCGACCTCAAGGCCAACCCGAACCGCGCCGCGCGCGGGGCGGTGATCGAGGCCAAGCTCGATGTTGGCCGCGGCCCGGTCGCCACCGTCCTCGTGCAGAACGGCACGCTCAAGAAGGGCGATATCTTCGTCGTCGGCGAGAAATGGGGCAAGGTCCGCGCTCTGGTCAACGACAAGGGCGAGACCATCACCGAAGCCGGACCCTCGGTCCCGGTCGAGGTTCTGGGTCTCGACGGCACGCCGTCCGCCGGCGACACGCTGGACGTGGTGAAATCCGAAGCCGAAGCGCGCGAGATCGCCGATTACCGCGAGAAAGCCGCCAAGGACAAACGCGCCGCCGCCGGTGCCGCGACCACGCTGGAACAGCTTATGGCCAAGGCCAAGGCTGACAAGGACGTGGCCGAGCTGGCGGTCATCGTGAAGGCCGACGTGCAGGGCTCTGCCGAAGCCATCGTCCAGGCGCTGGAAAAAGTGGGCAATGACGAGGTCCGCGTCCGCGTTCTGCACTACGGCGTCGGCGCGATCACCGACAGCGATGTCAACCTGGCCGAAGCCTCCAGCGTGCCGATCATCGGCTTCAACGTCCGGGCCAATGCCACGGCGCGCTCGTCCGCCTCGCAGAAGGGTGTCGAGATCCGCTATTACTCGATCATCTACGACCTGATCGACGACATCAAGAAAGCCGCCTCGGGCCTGCTCAAGGCCGAAATGCGCGAGCATTTCATCGGCTATGCCCAGATCAAGGAAGTCTTCCGCATCACCGGCGTCGGCAATGTGGCGGGCTGTATCGTCACCGAGGGCGTGGCCCGGCGGTCGGCGGGCGTGCGGCTTCTGCGCGACAACGTGGTCATCCACGAAGGCACGCTCAAGACGCTCAAGCGCCACAAGGACGAGGTCAAGGAAGTCCAGTCCGGCACCGAATGCGGCATGGCCTTCGAACGCTACGAAGACATTCGCGCGGGCGACGTGATCGAAATCTTCGAGCGTGAAGAGGTTCAGCGCACGCTGGCCTGATCGCGCCGCGATCCTGAAAATGAAAAGGGCCGGGCATTGCCCGGCCTTTGCTTTGGCACCGGCCTTCGCCTTGCCGCAGGCGCGCCGATCAGGCGGCGCGCACCGTGTTCACCGGAAAGCCCGTAAAGACCTTGTCCCCGACCTTGATCATCACCCGGCCATCTGCGGTATTGCCCACAAGCAGACCTTGAACCGAAACATGTTCACCAATGGCGATAGTGCGCAGCATAGTTTCCCCCCCCAAGGATTGTGCGTCCCAAGACGATAACCACTCTGACTGTTTCCACAAAGCGGAATTATCGCGCAAATCGTGGCGGACCTGCCACATTCACAGCCAATCGCGCAGGATAGGGATCAAGGGCAGGTCTGCGGGCGGCATCGGATAGTCGCGCAACCTTGACGGCGCCACCCAGGCCAGGGTCTGCCCCTCGCGCGCTTCGGCGATTCCCTCCCAGCGCCGGCAGACGAACAGCGGCATCAGCAGGTGGAAATCCTCATAGGTATGGCTGGCAAAGGTCAGCGGCGCCAGGCACGAGGCCCAGGTGTCGATGCCGATCTCTTCCTTCAGCTCGCGGATCAGGCAGGCCTCGGGCGTCTCGCCCGGCTCGACCTTGCCGCCCGGAAATTCCCACAGCCCGGCCAGCGATTTTCCCGGCGGGCGCTGGGCCAGCAGCACGCGTCCATCGGCATCGACCAGGGCGACGGCAGAGACGAGCAGGGTTTTCATGACTGGCCTTCGCGCTGTCGGATGGCCCGGGGGTTTCACATCCCCGGGCCCCCGTGGTTCATTTTCGCCAGGATGAAGATCACGAGCGGTAATCGGCGTTGATCTCGATGTAGCGGGCGGTCAGGTCGCAGGTCCAGACCCGGCGCTTGGCGCGGCCCAGGCCCAGATCGACCGCGATCACCAGCTCCGGCTGCTTCATATAGGCGGCCCCGGCCTCTTCGCTGTAGCCCGGCGCTTTCCAGCCCTTCTCGGCCACCAGAATATCGCCAAAGCGGATCGACAGCCGGTCGCGGTCGGCCGCAGCGCCCGATTTGCCAATGGCGGCGACGATGCGGCCCCAATTCGGGTCCTCGCCCGCCACCGCCGTCTTCACCAGGGGCGAATTGGCAATGGCGAAGGCCAGTTTCGCGGCATCCTCGTCACTGGCCGCGCCGCTGACGCGCACTTCGACCATCTTGGTCGCGCCCTCGCCATCGCGCACCACCTGAAGCGCCAGATCCTGCATCACCCCGGCCAGCGCCGTCTCAAAGGCCTTGGCGACCGTGCCTTTCAGCGGCGCCGCCGCGGATTGCCCCGTCGCCGCCACCAGAAGCGTGTCCGACGTCGAGGTGTCGCTGTCGACGGTGATCGAGTTGAACGTCGCCCCGACATTGCGGTCGACCAACTTTTGCAGGGCCGCCGGTGTCACCTTGGCATCGGTGAAGATATAGACCAGCATCGTCGCCATATCCGGCGCGATCATGCCCGAGCCCTTGGCGATCCCCGCGATATGGATCGTGCCGCCCTCGCCCTGCACGGTCGCCGCCGCGCCTTTCGGGAAAGTGTCGGTGGTCATGATCGCCTCGGCGGCCATCTGGATGCCCGCTTCCGACAGATCGGCCGCCAGCGCCGGAACCACGGCGGTGATCTTTTCATGCGGCAGGGGTTCGCCGATCACCCCGGTCGAGGACGAGAAGACCCGCCCAGCCGGCATGTCCAGCGCCTTGGCCACGGCCCCCGTCACCGCCGCCACGGCCGCATCGCCGACCTTGCCGGTGAAGGCGTTGGAATTGCCCGAATTCACCACGATCGCCGCGCCCGCGCCCGCAGGAACCGTGGCGGCCAGCTTGGCCTGGCAATCGCGCACGCAGCCTGACCGCGTGGTCGACCTGGTGAAGGCTCCGGCCATCGCGGTGCCCGGCGCCAGCCGCACCAGCATCACATCGCGGCGGTTCTGATACTTGACCCCCGCGCCGATGGCGGCGAATTCCGCCCCCTTGATCAGCGGCAGCACCGGAAAGCTGGCCGGAGCCAGCGGCGAGACGGGTTTCACCGCCTTCTTCGCCGCCGCCACCACTTCGCCCGCCATCTCGGCGACCTTTTCCTGCACGGCTTCGGCCACCGGGGCCACGGTCTCGCTGACCGTGGCCTTCAGGGCCTTCAGCTTTTTCTTCAGCGCCTTCGCCTCGGCTTTCCAGTCGGTCTTGGCCATGATCCGGTCTCCTAATTGCCCGAGGGTCAGTCGATCAGCTTGGCGTCCTTGAGCACGGCCGGATCAATCCCCTCGCCGGGTTTCTCGATCTTGGCCGCCTCGGTCAGGGTCTTCAGGTGATCCTCGATCGCCTTGTTCTCGATCTCCTGCGCCAGCTCCTCGCGCAGATCGTCAAGCGAGGGCTTGGCGGCATTGCGGGTCTCGGACACCAGGATCAGGTGCCAGCCGAAATCCGATTGCACCGGATCGGTCACCTTGCCGATCGTCGCCCCGATCACCGCATCCTCGAAGGGCTTGACCATCACGCCCTTGCCGAACCAGCCCAGATCGCCGCCCTGCGCGCCCGATCCGGTATCGATCGAATTGGCCTTGGCCAGTTCGGCAAAAATCGCCCCGCCGTCCAGTTCCGCCTTCAGCTTCTTCGCCTCTTCCTCGGTTTTCACCAGGATATGCGCCGCGTGATATTCCTTCTGCGGCTCGGCATCCTTGAAACGGTCGTCATAGGCCTTTTGCAGCGCCTCATCCGTCACCGCCGCCTTGGCCACGCCCGCGATCACCACGCCCGACAGATAGCCCCGCTTGTCATTGGCGATATTGGCCACGTCGCGCTTGGACATCGCGGTCACCGATTGCGCCAGTACCTCTTGCTGCACCAGCTGGTCCAGGATGCCCTTGAACAGCACGTCATCGGGCAGGGTGGAATATTGCTGCGGCAGGTTTTCCTTCAGCGCGATCATCTGGCCCAGAGTGATCTCGGTGCCGTTGACCGTCGCCACCACCGTCTCCGCCGTCTCGCCCTCGGCGTAAACCGGGGCCGCGATCAGCGCCGAAAGCGCCAGCACCGCCGAAAGCCGCAGATGTTTCAGCATTTCACACCCTCCTGAGCGGACGGCCGAAAGGCCGTGTAAAACCCGCGCCACGTTGACTATGCCCGGTCAACCCCTTACATCGCGACAGTCGCGTGATCCGGGGCCTGCCGGTCCTCATGGCCCTTCTATGGAAGGCGATGCAACCCGGCAAGCCCGAGGTCCCACACGAAATCGTATTCGGCCGCCTTACGGAGAAGTCATGCTTGGTCTCACTTCCCTTGCGCGCAAGGTCTTTGGTTCGCCCAATGACCGCAAGGTCAAGGCGGCGCGTCCGCTCGTCGCGCAAGTCAACGCCCTCGAGCCGGAATATGCCGCGCTCAGCGACGAAGGCATCATCGCCAAGACGCGCGAATTGCAAAAGCGCGTGCAGGAAGGCGGCGAGACGCTGGATGCGATCCTGCCCGAAGCCTTCGCCAATTGCCGCGAGGGCGCCCGCCGCGCCCTTGGCCTGCGCGCCTTTGACGTGCAGCTGATGGGCGGCATCTTCATGCATCAGGGCAACATCGCCGAGATGCGCACCGGCGAAGGCAAGACCCTGGTCGCCACCTTTCCGGCCTATCTCAACGCCCTCACCGGCCGCGGCGTCCATGTCGTCACGGTGAACGATTATCTCGCCCGGCGCGACGCGGAATGGATGGGCAAGGTCTATGCCCATCTCGGCCTGACCTGCGGCGTCGTCGTCCCGTTCCAGCCCGAGGCTGAAAAGCGCGCGGCCTATCGCTGCGACATCACCTATGCCACCAACAACGAGCTGGGCTTCGACTATCTGCGCGACAACATGAAGGGCAGCGTCGAAGAGATGGCCCAGCGCGGCCATTTCTTCGCCATCGTCGACGAGGTGGACAGTATCCTGATCGACGAGGCCCGCACCCCGCTGATCATCTCGGGCCCGGCGCAGGACCGGTCCGAACTTTACACCCAGATCGACAAGCTGATCCCCAGCCTGACCGAGGCGCATTTCAAGCTGGACGAGAAACAGCGCAGCGTCACCTTCACCGACGAAGGCAATGACGCGATGGAGGTTCTTCTGCGCGAAGCGGGCATCCTGCCCGAGGGTCAGCACATGTTCGACCCGGAATCCACCACCATCGTCCACCACATGAACCAGGGCCTGCGCGCGCATAAGCTGTTCTTCAAGGACCAGCATTACATCGTGCGCGACAACGAGGTCGTGCTGATCGACGAATTCACCGGCCGCATGATGAAGGGCCGCCGCCTCTCGGACGGTCTGCACCAGGCCATCGAGGCCAAGGAAGGCACCAAGATCCAGGCCGAGAACGTCACCCTCGCCAGCGTGACCTTCCAGAACTACTTCCGCCTCTACGAAAAGCTTGCCGGCATGACCGGCACCGCCGCGACCGAGGCCGAGGAATTCATGCAGATCTACGGCCTGGGCGTCGTGGAAGTGCCGACGAACCGTCCCGTCCAGCGCAAGGACGAACATGACAAGGTCTATCGCACCGCCAAGGAAAAATACGACGGCGTGATCGAATCGATCAGAGAGGCGCATGACCGGGGTCAGCCGATCCTGGTCGGCACCACCTCGATCGAGAAATCCGAAGCGCTCTCGGACCTGCTGATGAAGGCCGGCATCCCGCATAATGTGCTGAACGCCCGCCAGCATGAACAGGAAGCCCAGATCGTCGCCGATGCCGGGCGCTTTGGCGCGGTGACCATCGCCACCAACATGGCCGGGCGCGGCACCGACATCCAGCTTGGCGGCAATGTCGAGATGAAGGTGCTCGAGGCGATCACCGCCGACCCGCATCTTCACCCCGACGAGGTGCGCGCCCGCATCGAGGCCGAACATGCCGATGAAAAGGCCCGTGTGCTCGCCGCAGGCGGCCTGTTCGTCCTGGGCACCGAACGCCATGAAAGCCGCCGCATCGACAACCAGCTCCGCGGCCGCTCGGGCCGTCAGGGCGATCCGGGCCGGTCGGAATTCTTCCTCTCGCTCGATGACGATCTGATGCGCATCTTCGGCTCGGAACGTCTCGACAAGGTGCTCTCGACCCTGGGCATGAAGGAAGGCGAGGCCATCGTTCACCCCTGGGTCAACAAATCGCTCGAAAAGGCCCAGGCCAAGGTCGAAGGCCGCAACTTCGACATCCGCAAGCAGTTGCTCCGTTTCGACGATGTGATGAACGACCAGCGCAAGGCGATCTTCGGCCAGCGCATGGAGATCATGCAGGCCGATGACATTTCGGAAATCGCCACCGACATGCGCCATCAGGTCATCGACGATCTGGTCGACCAGTATCTGCCGCCCAAGACCTACCATGACGACTGGGATCTGGACGGGCTGAAACAGGCGGGCCGCGAGAAGCTGAACATGGACATGCCCGTGGCCGATTGGGCCGCCGAAGAGGGCGTGGACCAGGCGGCCCTGTCCGAGCGGATCATCCAGAATTCCGACACCTACATGGCCGAAAAGACCGCCGCCTTCGGTCGCGAGACCATGGACCAGATCGAGAAGCAGGTTCTGCTTCAGGCGATCGACGGCAAATGGCGCGAGCACCTTCTGATGCTGGAACATCTGCGTTCGGTCATCGGTTTCCGCTCTTACGCCCAGCGCGATCCGCTGAACGAATACAAGACCGAGGCGTTCCAGCTTTTCGAATCCATGCTCGAAGGCCTGCGCGTCCAGGTCACCGAACAGCTTTCCCGCATCCGTCCCCTGACCAAGGAAGAGCAGGAACAGATGATGGCGCAGATGCTGGCCGCCCAGCAGCAACGCGGTGCCGCCGTCCCCGTGGCCGCGACCACCCCCGCCGGGGCCCCGCGCGAAACCGAACCGACCGGCGCAGCCCCCGCTGCGGCGGCTGCCGGTTCTGGCCTGTCCGCCATGGCGGGCGCGCGTCTGGAAGGCTTTGACGAGGCCGATCCCGGCACCTGGGGCAATCCGGGCCGCAACGACGCCTGCCCCTGCGGCTCGGGCGAGAAGTTCAAGCATTGCCACGGCAAGCTGGCCTGATCCGGTCGGCTTTTTCCGGCGAATTGTGGCAAGATCGGGGCGGCTCTGGCCGCCCCGGCGCATTTTGACGGTTCTCGGCGCGGAAACATTCCGCGAAGTTGCCACGGCTTTGCCCCCATCCTTAACGACGATCGGCCTGTGAAAGGGTCGGGATCGATTCCATGGACATGAAACGCAGCCTCCTGCGCGCCGGGGCCGTCCTTTTCGTGGCGGTTGCCGCGGGCCATCTGGCGCAGAACCTCGCCGCCAGCCGCCATGAAAAGGCCCAGGCCGCTGCCGCCGCGCCGAAGAAGATCGAAAAAGTCTCCGCCGGGCCGCAAACCGCCCCCGCCCCAACCGCAGCGCAGGTCGAACTTGCCGCCCTCACGGTCGAGACGCCCCGGCTTCCGCCGCTGGTGCTTCTGCCCGGCCTGCCGGGGCTTGCCCCGCCCGCCGCGCCCTACTGCACCCCGCATCTTGCGCTGACCCCAGCCCCGCGCGGCATGATCGCCCTCACCCTTGACGCCCCCTGCGCCGCGGGCCAGCGCGTCGTCCTGCGCCATGCGGGGCTGGCCCTGGCCGAACGGCTCGACGCCAGCGGTCGGCTTGCGCTTGACCTGCCCACCCTTGACGCGGCGGGCGAGGTCTCGGTCCTGTTCGCCGATGCCAGCAGCACCACGGCCCGCGCCGCCCTGCCCGACACGCCGCTGCCGCGCCGCTTTGCCGTGCAATGGATGGCGGAAGACAGCTTCCAGCTCCGCGCGGTCGAGGGCGGCCAAAGCTATGGCGACCCCGCCAATGTCTCGACCGAGGCCCCGGTCTCGGCCCAGGGCGGCTATCTCGTCATCCTTGGCGACCCGACGCTTGATCTTCCCATGCTGGCCCAGATCTACACCTGGCCCGCCGACCCCGCCCTGACCGCCGATCCGGTCATCGAGGCGGTGGTGACACCGGCCACCTGCGACCGCACGCTTCTGGGTGAAACCATCCAGTCGCGGGACGGCAAGGCCACCGTCACCGACCTGACCGTCGCCATGCCCGGCTGCGACGCCCTGGGCGATATCTTGGTCTTGAACAATCTCGTCGGGAACGTGACACTCGCCGCCCAGAACTAGGGGGCACGGGGTTCCATGCGTTTCAGGGCCGGATGCGCGGCAGCTTTCGCCGCGCTGCTCCTTTGCGGCACCACGCCCGCAAGCGCGCAGGATGTCACCCTGACGTCACGCGAAGGCAACATCACCCTGACCGGCACCTTGCAGGGCTTTGATGGCGAGTTCTACCGCATCGCCTCGGCCTATGGTCCGCTGACAGTCGATGCCCAGGGCGTGATCTGCGAAGGCCCGGCCTGCCCCGACCTGATCGCCCCCCGCGCCACGATTCGTCTGACCGGCGCCGCCGATCCCGGCACCCGCCTGCTGCCCGGCCTTCTGCGCGCCTTTGCCGCCACCCGTGGCCTGGTCTGGCAGGACCAGACCCCCGCACCCGGCCAGGCCTGGGCCGCCACCCTGCGCGACCCTGCGGGCGACAGGACCCTGGCCGATCTGTCCTTCATCCCCGCCGATCCCGACAGCGCCACCGCCGCCCTGGCCGATGGCGGCGCGGAACTGGCCCTCTCGCTCCTCGAGGACCCCCGCTTCACCGCCCGTCCCCTGGCGCTTGACGCGCTGGTGCCGGTCATGGCGCCCGACAACCCCACCCCCCGCGTCTCGACCGTCAATCTTGCAAAGGCCCTGTCGGGCGAGGTCACCAACTGGGCGCAACTGGGCGGCCCCGACATGCCGCTCGTGCTGCATGGCCTTGCCCCGGAAACCGACATGGCCCGCGCGCTGGCGGCCCGGCTGGGCATGGACCCGGCAATCACCGTCACCCATCCCGACCTTGCCAGCCTTGACGCCGCCGTCGCCCGCGACCCCTGGGCGCTGGCCATCACCGGCCGGTCGGAAACCGCCGCCGCCCGCCCGGTGCCGCTGACCGACAGTTGCGGCTTCCCGCTTCTGCCCACGCCCATCGCCGTCAAGGCGCAGGATTATCCGCTGGCCCTGCCGCTCTACCTGCTGACCCCGCCGCGCCGCCTGCCGCTTCTGGCCCGCGAATTCCTGGAATTCCTCGCCACCCCGGCGGCCGAGAAGGTGGTGGCGCAATCGCTCTATATCGACCGCGCCGTCACCCGCGCGCCGATGACCCAGGACGGGTTGCGCCTTCTGAACGCCATCCGGGGCGCGGGCGCGGATGTGACCCTGGCCGATCTCAAGGCGCTGGCGGCGGTGATGGACGGCGCCGACCGCCTGTCGCTGACCTTCCGGTTCGAGGAGGGCACCTCCACCCTCGACGCCGCCTCGCAGGAAAACCTTGCCCAGCTTGCCCGTCTGATCGCCTCGGGCAGCTATCCCGCCCAGGCGCTGATCCTGGCGGGCTTTTCCGATGGCACCGGCGATGCCAGCGCCAACCGCGCCCTGTCGCTGGAACGCGCCGCCCGCGTGGCCCAGGATCTTGCCGCCCTCGCCCCCGACCTGCGCCCCGACCAGCTTCCCCGGGTCGAAGGCTTTGGCGAGGCCCTGCCCATGGCCTGCGACGAAACCGCCATCGGCCGCCGCCTGAACCGCCGCATCGAACTGTGGGTCGTGCCCGATTTCACCCCGGATCCCAGCCCGTAGGGTGCCTGCCCGGATGCACCTTCCCGGCGGCTCCGGCGCGCGTCGCCGGAAAAAACCGCCGCCCGCGACCCCCCGCATGATGCGTGCAAGCACATATCCTGCAAGGCCAACTTCGGTTGCGCCCGCCGCCCGGACCACCGCACCGCGCATTGGATTGCCCAACGACGTCTCGCGCCCGCCGTAGGGTGCGTGCTCGCACGCACCTTCCCCAGGGCAACCCCTCGCCGCGCTCCAAAAGAACCCGGCGCCCTAACCCTCGCCTCAACCTTTATCGTGGGTCCGCCGGCTGCATCCCCCATGCCCGACCCGTCTAAAGATAGCCCTCCGACCGAAAGCTCAACTCGCGCGACTTGCCGATGATCAGGTGATCATGCAGCACGATCCCCAGAACCCGCGCCGCATCCTGCACCTGCAGCGTCATCGAGATATCCGCATCCGACGGCGTCGGGTCGCCCGACGGGTGGTTGTGCACCAGGATCAGCGCGCTGGCGTTCAGTTCCAGCGCCCGTTTCACCACCTCGCGCGGATAGACCGGCACATGGTCCACCGTGCCGCGCCCCTGTTCCTCATCGGCGATCAGCACATTCTTGCGGTCCAGATACAGCAGGCGGAACTGTTCGGTCTCGCGATGCGCCATCGCGGCGTGGCAATAGTCCAGCAGCGCATCCCAGGAAGACAGGACGGGGCGGTTCATCACCCGCGCCCGCATCATGCGCTGGGCCGAAGCTTCGACGATCTTCAGCTCCTGCACCACCGCCTCGCCCACGCCCCTGACCATCATCAGCCGGGGAATGGCGGCGGTCACCACCCGGTTGAAATCGCCGAACGTGTCCAGCAACAGTCGCGCCAGCGGTTTGACATCCTGCCGGGGAATGGCGCGGAACAGCACCAGTTCCAAAAGCTCGTAATCCGGCATGGCCGCCGCGCCACCCTCAAGGAACCGGCTGCGCAGGCGTTTGCGGTGATCGGCGATATAGCTGGGAAGGCGCTGGGGCAGGGCGGAAAACGCCACGACCTCATCCTCGTCCCCTTCCGGGTCGAACAGGGGCAGCGACGCTTCTGAGAAACCCTTTGCCATGGGCGCAAGCCTCGCATGGCGTTGGTGAAGGAAGGATTAACGAAATCCCAATCCGGCGGGCGCAGCTACACGCAGCAGGGTGCGCGATCCCACGCACCCCGCGCCTCAGCCCTTCATCCCGTCCCAGAACCCCTTCACCTTCGAGAAGAAGCTCTTGCCCTCGGGGTTGTTCTCTTCGGACAGTTTCTCGAATTCGTGCAGCAGCTCTTTCTGCTTGGCGGTCAGGTTCACCGGGGTTTCCACCGCCAGCTCGATCACCATATCGCCCGTGCCCGCGCCGCGCAGCGCCGGCATGCCCTTGCCGCGCAGCCGCATCTGCTTGCCCGATTGCGCGCCCGCAGGCACCTTGACCCGCGCCCGCCCGCCATCGATCACCGGCACTTCCACCTCGCCGCCCAAGGCGGCATTGGGCATCGAGATCGGCACCCGGCAGAAAAGATGCACGCCGTCGCGCTGGAAGATCGCGTGTTCCTTCACCTCGATGAAGATGTAAAGGTCGCCCTGCGGCCCGCCGCGCAGCCCCGCCTCGCCCTCGCCGGCCAGCCGGATCCGCGTTCCGGTTTCCACCCCCGGCGGGATATTCACCGAAAGCGACCGCTCGCGCTCCACCCGTCCCGCGCCATGGCAGCTCTTGCAGGGGTTCTTGATGGTCTGGCCCATGCCGTTGCAGGTCGGGCAGGTGCGCTCGACCGTGAAAAAGCCCTGCTGCGCCCGTACCTTGCCCATGCCCGAACAGGTCGGGCAGGTCACCGGCTCGGCGCCGCCTTCCGCGCCGGTGCCCCGGCAGGTGTCACAGGCGACCGAGGTCGGCACGTTGATCGTCTTCTGGACGCCCTTCCAGGCTTCCTCCAGGCTGATGCGCAGATTGTAGCGCAGGTCCGACCCGCGCTGGGCCCGCGCCCGCCCGCCGCCGCCACCGCCACGGCCGCCCATGAAATCGCCGAACAGATCCTCGAACACGTCGGAAAACGCGCTGGCGAAATCGCCCTGCTGGAACCCGCCCTGCGGCCCGCCACGCCCGCCGCCCATGCCGTTTTCAAAGGCCGCATGGCCAAAGCGGTCATAGGCCGCCTTCTTCTGCTCGTCCTTCAGAACGTCATAGGCCTCGTTCACTTCCTTGAACTGGGCCTCAGCCTGCGGATTGTCGGCATTGCGGTCGGGGTGCAGCTCTTTCGCCTTCTGGCGATAGGCCTTCTTCAACTCTTCCGCAGTAGCGCCCTTCGAGGCCCCGAGAATCTCGTAATAGTCGCGTTTTGCCATGCGCAAAACCCCCTTCCCGGAACCGGCGAGGGGCGGCCCCTTGCCCGGGCCGCCCCTCTTTCCGGTTCAAGCGGCGTTACTTCCGCTTGTTGTTGCCCAGATCCTCGAAATCGGCATCGACGATGTCATCGTCATCCACCGAGCGCGGGCCATCCTCGTCGCCCTCGCCGCCTTCGGCCTGGCTCGACTTGTAGATCGCCTCGCCCAGCTTCATCGCCGCTTCGGTCAGGTTCTGGATCGCCGAGCGGATCTTGCCGGCATCCTCGCCCTTGAGCGCATCTTCCAGGGGGCCCATCGCCAGTTCGATCGCCTCGACGGTCGAGGGATCGACCTTGTCGGAATGTTCCGACAGCGACTTCTTGGTCGAATGCAGCAGGCTTTCGCCATGGTTGCGGGTCTCGACAAGCTCCTTGCGGCCCTTGTCGGCCTCGGCATTCGCCTCGGCATCCTTCACCATCTTCTCGATCTCGTCATCCGACAGCCCGCCCGAGGCCTGGATGGTGATCTGCTGCGCCCGGCCGGTGCCCTTGTCCTTGGCGTTCACCGACACGATGCCGTTGGCGTCGATGTCGAAGGTCACCTCGATCTGCGGCACGCCGCGCGGGGCCGGCGGGATCTGTTCCAGATTGAACTGGCCCAGCATCTTGTTGTCGGCCGCCATCTCGCGTTCGCCCTGGAACACACGGATCGTCACCGCGTTCTGATTGTCCTCGGCGGTCGAGAAGACCTGGCTCTTCTTGGTCGGGATCGTGGTGTTGCGGTCGATCAGCCGGGTGAACACGCCACCCAGGGTTTCAATGCCCAGGGACAGCGGCGTCACGTCCAGAAGAACCACGTCCTTGACGTCGCCTTGCAGCACGCCGGCCTGGATGGCCGCGCCCAGCGCCACGACCTCATCAGGGTTCACGCCCTTGTGGGGCTCTTTCCCGAAGAACTTGGTCACTTCTTCCACGACGCGCGGCATCCGGGTCATCCCGCCCACCAGCACGACCTCGTCGATCTCGTCCTTCGAGACGCCCGCATCCTTCAGCGCCGCCTGGCAGGGCTTGATCGACTTCTTGATCAGATCCTCGACCAGGCCTTCCAGCTTGGCGCGGGTCAGCTTCATCACCAGGTGCAGGGGCTGTCCGGTGTTCTTGTCCATCGAGATGAACGGCTGGTTGATCTCGGTCTGCGACGAGGACGAAAGCTCGATCTTCGCCTTTTCCGCCGCTTCCTTCAGGCGCTGAAGCGCCATCTTGTCCAGCGACAGGTCGACGCCATGCTCTTTCTTGAACTCGTCGGCCAGGTAGCTGACGATGCGCATGTCGAAGTCTTCGCCACCCAGGAAGGTGTCGCCATTGGTCGACTTGACCTCGAACAACCCGTCGTCGATTTCCAGGATGGTGATGTCGAAGGTGCCGCCGCCAAGGTCATAGACCGCGATCGTCTTCGATTCCTTCTTGTCCAGGCCATAGGCCAGCGCGGCCGCGGTGGGTTCGTTGATGATCCGCAGCACTTCCAGACCGGCGATCTTGCCTGCATCCTTGGTGGCCTGACGCTGGGCGTCGTTGAAATAGGCCGGAACGGTGATCACCGCCTGGGTGACGGTTTCACCCAGATAGGATTCCGCCGTTTCCTTCATCTTTTGCAGGATGAAAGCGCTGATCTGGCTGGGCGAATACTTCTCGCCGCGCACCTGGACCCAGGCGTCGCCATTGCCGGAATCGACAATGTTGTAAGGTACCAGCTTGCGGTCCTTCTCGACTTCGGCATCGCCGACGCGGCGGCCGATCAGGCGCTTGACGGCAAAGACCGTGTTGACCGCATTGGTCACGGCCTGCCGCTTGGCGGGCTGGCCGACCAGGCGTTCGCTTTCGGTGAAGCCCACGATCGAGGGCGTGGTGCGCGCGCCTTCCGAGTTTTCGATGACGCGCGGGGCGGAACCATCCATGATGGCGACGCAAGAGTTGGTGGTGCCGAGGTCGATACCGATGACTTTGGCCATGTGCATATCCCTTTCATACAGGCGATCGCCGCCTCGGGGCCCGGAACCTTCGGCACCCTTCGGCGGGTTTACATGACGGCCGGGCAGGTGCCCTGTGCCGGACTTGGCGTATATAGGCAGGTGGAATTGCGCCTGCAACGGGCGTGGCGCAGAGTCTGGGGCGAATTTTCGGCGCTTGTGCAAAGACTGGCGTGTAAAGGTTGGCCATGGACAGCGCGTATGAGATCAAGGGCGTTCGCCTCTGGCCCGGCTGGCTTGACCGCGCGGCGCAAGAGGCGATGGTGGCCGATATCCGCGATGTGGTCGCCGCCGCGCCGCTGACAGCCCCGGTCACGCCCGGCGGGCGGCCGATGTCGGTGCGGATGACCGCCGCCGGGCGGTTGGGCTGGATCACCGACCGCAAGGGCTATCGCTACGCGCCGCAGCACCCGCAGGGCATGGACTGGCCGCCGATCCCGGCCTCGGTCCTCGCGGTCTGGCGCGCGCTGACCGGCCTCGCGCGCGATCCCGATTGCTGTCTGGTGAATTTCTACGGCGAAGGCGCCCGCATGGGCCTGCATCAGGACCGCGACGAGGGCGATTTCTCCTTTCCCGTCCTGTCGATCAGCCTGGGCGACGAGGCGCTCTTTCGCATCGGCGGGGTGGAGCGGTCACAGCCCACCCAAAGCGTCTGGCTGCGCTCGGGCGATGTCCTGCTGATGGGCGGCCCGGCGCGTCTGGCCTGGCATGGCATCGACCGGCTGCGCCCCGGCTCCTCGACGCTGCTGCCCAAGGGCGGGCGGCTGAACCTGACCCTGCGCGTCGTGGCCTGACCGCGCCCCCGGCGCGCTGATTCGCAGCCGCGCCCCGAACAGGGTTAACGCCCGCCGCGCCCGCCCATGGACCAGACCATTGCCAGACCTTCACCAGACCATCGGCAGCGGGGCGAACCCCCCGCCCTGACCCGGATTAACGCAGCGATTCCAGGCCCCTTGCCGCCCCAAGGCCCGCCAGGCGCCCGCCTGGCGCGATGGGGTGCTAGGCTACCGCGCAGCGCCGGCCCGACGTCGCAGGGCGGGGCTCACACCGCCATCTCTCACCGATGGTCCAGCGTGCAACACCCCGACAGCAGCGCATTGCCATCGGGGCTTTCGATGAACAGCTTGGCCGCGAAACCGAACTGCCGGTCCGACATCCCGTCGCTGCACCATTCCCGGCTGATCGTCAGGTTATACACCCGCTCCGGCCCTTCCTCGGCCCTGATGTGAAAGCCCTGCGGCGCCACCGCCTCGGTCACCTCGCCCAGATCCGCGCGCGGCGTGTCGGGTGTCGACCATTCCGCCCCCTGCTCGAACAGGCCCAGCGACCAGAAGGGTTCCGTCCCGAGGCAGGTCATCGGCCGTGGCACCAGCGCCGGGTCCAGCACGGGTTGGCGCTCCAGATAGGCCAGCGACACCCAGCCATTGCCCTCGCCCCCCGCCGCAACCTTGCCCCATTTGCCGTCCGGCGAAATCTCGATCACTTCGACATTCAGCGCGTGCGGCGCGATCGTGCCCAGCACCGCCGCCCCCGCGCTGGGCTCGGCCCGGATGTTCAGCACGTCGTTTGCGGCCACGCCCTTGACCATGAAGGCGGCGGGCAGCGTTTCCGCCCATGCCTGAACCGCGCCGCCCGCCAGGGCCAGCCCCAGCGCAAACCCCGCACCAAACCGCAGCAAAGACATTGATTTCAATGCCGTTTCCCCCAACTGAGCGAAGCATAGCGCGAGGTGAAGAACTGCCCCATCAGCCCGATCATGATACAGGCCAGCGCGCAATAGATCGGATAGTCGATCGATGTGTAGCGCGGGTGATAGTTCAGGAACGTATAGCCCCGGCCCTGGTCGATGGTGTGGAACAGCGGGTTCCATTCGAACCAGCTGCGCAACTGCGGCGAGGCCATGTTCGCCACCACCATCTTGCCGCTGGCGATCATGTTGGCCCTTGCATAGATCGTCGACAGGATGCCCACCACCTCCGGCTGCCAGGGCTTTGCCGCATAGAAGATCAGCCCGATCGAGGCGCCGGAAAACCACGACAGCACGAACATCCCCACCATGCCGACCGGGTCGTGAAAGGTCAGCGGCGCGATCAGCGTGTGGTAGAACAGCATGATCACCGCGGCCGAAAAGGTCTGCTGATACAGCGAGGCCAGCGCCGCCGCCGAAACGGCGACGATCGGGTTCATCGGCGCATGCATCATCATCGGCGAAGCGGGCGCATCGGCCCCGGATACAGCGCCCAGCGCCTTGGTATGGGTCAGGAACATGAAGACGCCCGACATCACATACAGGATGAAATCGCCGCGAATGGCGATGCGCTTCAGCCCCAGGATATGGAACATCACCACGAAGATGAGCAGGACCATCGCCGACTGGATGACATTCATCACCATGCCGTAGACGGCATTGCCATGCGACTTGCGCAGGTTGCGCACCGTGACATGGTAGATCAGTTCGAGAAGCTCGAACCCGGTCCGCAACCTCGTGGGTCGTGCTGCCTGTGCCCGGAACATCCGGCCCTCCGCCCGCCTCTATCCCTGCGATCATCAACGGGAAATCTTGCCGTTCCCTTGCGCGCAGAGGATAAGGGCCAAGGCAGGCCAAAAGCAACAGCCGCGCCGGGCCGCATGAAAGAAGGAGAGACCGATGGATTTCGACCGCCTCATCCCCGTCCTGCGCCGCCTGGCGCTCGAGGCCGGCGACCGGATCATGGAGGTCTATAACGGCCCCGACTTCGAGGTGAAGGCCAAGGGCGATTCCAGCCCCGTGACCGAGGCCGACGAGGCAGCGGATGCGCTGATCTCGGCCGGGCTGCGTGCGGAATTCCCCGATGTCATCCTGATCACCGAGGAACAGGCCGACAGCCACGCCCTGTCGGCTGCCACCTTCCTGATCGTCGATCCCCTTGACGGCACGAAGGAATTCGTCCAGCGCCGCGGCGATTTCACCGTGAACATCGCCTATGTCCAGGACGGCGTGCCCCTGCGCGGCGTCGTCTATGCCCCGGCCCAGGGCCGCCTCTTCTATACTCTGCCCGATGGCGCAGCGGTCGAGGAAACCGGCGCGCTGGACAAGGCGACCCCCGGCCCGCTGAAGCCGATCGGCGTCTCCACCCCCGACAACCGCGCCCTGATGGTCGTGGCCTCCAAATCGCATCGCGACCAGGCGACCGACGATTACATCGCCCGCTACGCCGTGGCCGACATGAAATCCGCAGGCTCCAGCCTGAAATTCTGCCTGGTCGCCACGGGCGAGGCCGACCTTTACCCCCGGCTTGGCCGCACGATGGAATGGGACACCGCCGCCGGCGATGCCGTGCTGCGCGGCGCGGGCGGGCAGGTGGTGCGCTTTGATGACCACAAGCCGCTCGCCTATGGCAAGTCCGGTTGGGACAACCCCTTCTTCATCGCCTACGCGCCCGGGGTGCTGCTCAAGTGAAGACCCTGATCGCCATCCCGGCCCGCTATGCCTCGACCCGCTACCCGGGCAAGCCGCTGGTCAACCTGCGCGGCCCCGATGGCGACAAGACCCTGATCCGGCGCAGCTGGGAAGCCGCCTGCCAGGCGCGCGGCATCGACCGCGTCGTGGTGGCGACCGACGATGCCCGGATCGCCGACCATGCCGCGGGCTTTGGCGCCGAGGTGGTGATGACCTCCTCCGATGCCGCCAACGGCACCGAACGCTGCGCCGAGGTCGCCGCCGCGCTGCCCGGCTATGACATCGTCGTCAACCTTCAGGGCGACGCGCCGCTGACGCCGCCCTGGTTCGTCGAGGATCTGGTCGCGGGCCTTGCCGCCGATCCCGAGGCCTGGATCGCCACCCCCGTCCTGCGTTGCGACGGCGCGGCGCTTGCTGGCCTTCTGGCCGACCGCCGTGCAGGCCGTGTCGGCGGAACCACCGCCGTCTTCGGCGCGGGGATGCGGGCGCTTTACTTCTCGAAAGAGGTCATCCCCTTCACCGCCCGCAGCTATGCCGCGGCCGAAGACACCCCGGTCTTCCATCATGTCGGTGTCTATGCCTATCGCCCGGCGGCGCTTGCGGCCTATCCGGCCTGGCCAACCGGCCCGCTGGAGACGCTGGAAGGGCTGGAACAGCTTCGATTTCTGGAGCAGGGCCGTCCCGTGCTTTGCGTCGAGGTCAAGGCAAAGGGCCGCCGTTTCTGGGAACTGAACAACCCTTCCGATGTTTCCATCATCGAAACCATTCTTTCCGCGACCGCCTAGCCGCAACAGATACGATCCAACCGCCCTATCCACGCAAGGGGTAGACCCTATCCGAAATTCCCCCACCGTCGGCGGAATTTCCCATATATGCCAAAGATCCGACACTTTAGACTGGAATGTAGACTATCAAGCGGTAGCTTTGCCGCAGCCGGCACAACCCAAGAGCCAGAGCATGAAAACCAAGAAAGTCACCAAGGCCGTGTTCCCTGTTGCAGGCCTCGGCACGCGTTTCCTTCCTGCCACCAAGTCGGTCCCGAAAGAGATCATGACCCTGGTGGACCGCCCCCTGATCCAATACGCCATCGACGAGGCGCGCGCCGCCGGGATCAAGGAATTCATCTTCGTCACCGCCCGCGGCAAGTCGGCGCTGGAAGACTATTTCGACACCGCGCCCGAGCTTGAGGCCGAGCTGAAGAAGAAGGGCAAGACCGACCTTCTTGAGATCCTCAAGGACACCAACATGGATTCCGGCGCCATCGCCTATGTGCGCCAGACCCGTGCGCTGGGCCTGGGCCATGCCGTGTGGTGCGCCCGCCGCCTGATCGGCGACGAACCCTTCGCCGTCCTTCTGCCCGATGACGTGATCGCCGCCGAAAAGCCCTGCCTTCAGCAGATGGTCGAGGCCTATGCCCAGACCGGCGGCTGCATGGTCGCCGCGATGGAAGTGCCCCCGGCCAAGGCCTCGTCCTACGGCGTTCTCGACATTGCCGAGGATATGGGCGGCATCGTCAAGGCCAAGGGCATGGTCGAAAAGCCCAGGGCCGAGGATGCGCCCTCGAACCTGGCCGTGATCGGCCGCTACATCCTGACGCCCGAGGTACTGAACAACCTCAACCGCATGAAACAGGGCGCCGGCGGCGAGATCCAGCTGACCGATGCCATCGCTGATGAGGTTGGCACCAAGGCTGGCGTCTACGGCTTCCGCTTCCGCGGCTTGCGCTATGATTGCGGGTCCAAGGCGGGCTTCCTTCAGGCCACCGTCGCCTTCGGCCTGTCGCGCCCCGACCTGCGCGACGAGTTTTCGGCCTATCTCAACGACATGATGGCCCAGCTCAAGGCGGCGCAATAGGCCCATGGGCAGGGCGCGCATATCGGAAGGGCCGCAGGCCTTTCCGATCCTTGCCCTGCCTGCCCCCGAACGCAGCCTGTCGCGGCTCTGGCAGGATCTTCGCCTGCGTCTCAAGCGGCAGGCCCTTCTGGCCCGGGCGCTGCGCAAGCGGCGCGAGCTGCGCCCCGTCGCCATCCGCACCGCCGCAATCCGCAAGGGCGATATCCTCTGCGTCCTGACCCTGCGCAACGAGGCGCAGCGCCTGCCGCATTTCCTGGCCCATCACCGCCGCCTTGGCGTCGACCACTTTCTGGTCATCGACAATGCCAGCAGCGATGGCAGCGCCGATCTGCTGCGCGACCAGCCCGATGTCTCGCTGTGGTCCACCCCGGCCAGCTATCGCGCCAGCCGCTTCGGCCTTGACTGGCAGAACTGGCTTTTGCTGCGCTACGGGCGGCGGCATTGGTGCCTGACGCTCGATGCTGACGAGCTGCTGGTCTATCCCTATTGGGAAACCCGCCCCTTGCCCGCGCTGGTGCGCTGGCTGGAAGGGCAGGGCGCCGACAGCTTTGGCGCGCTGATGCTGGACCTTTATCCCGATACACCGCTTTCCGCGCAGGACCCCGTGCCTGGCGGCGATCCGCTGCGCCACCTGCGCTGGTTCGACAGCGGCAATTACGGGCTTCAGGTCCAGCCCCGGATGCGCAATCTCTGGATTCAGGGCGGGCCGCGCGCCCGCGCCTTCTTTGCCGACGATCCGCGCCGCGCCCCCACGCTGAACAAGATCCCGCTGGTCAAATGGCACTGGCGCTATGCTTATCTGAATTCCACCCATTCCGCCCTGCCGCCGCGCCTGAACGCCGTCTTCGACGAGACGGGCGGAGAGCGCACCTCGGGCATCCTGCTGCACACCAAATTCCTGCCCGAAGTGATCGCGAAGTCGGCGGAGGAGAAAGACCGCCGCCAGCATTTCGCCGATCCCGCCCGCTTTGGCGGCTATTACGACGGGCTGATCGCCGACCCGAACCTGCATTGCGCCGCCTCGCGCGAATATACCGGCTGGCGGCAGCTCGAGGCGCTGGGCCTGATGTCGCGCGGCGGCTGGGTGTAAATGCCGCAAGTCCCGATGAAATCGGGGCAGATTGTTTACTTCTCGCCGGTAAGTCTCTAGTTTCTAGGCAACAATAGCGGGACCGGGTGTCAATGGCGGTCGATCGGGCAGGGAGCGGCGGTTCTTTGGGCCCTGAAGGCATGGCATCCCACCCGCAATACCGTCAGGGCGGGTGGTCGCGTTGGGTGTGATCGAGTCATACAGGCTGCGGTGGCGCCGCAAGCGCCTTCTCGCCCGCGCGCTCTGGCGCCGGCGCGAGCTGCGGCCTTTGTCGAACCGCACCGCCGCCATCGGCACCGAACCGATCCTCCTGTTCGCCACGCTGCGCAACGAACGCGTGCGCCTGCCCTATTTCCTGAAATATTACCGCGACCTCGGGGTGGAACACTTCCTCATGGTCGACAATGGCAGCACCGATGGCAGCGCCGAATATCTGGCCCAGCAGCCCGATGTCTCGGTCTGGTCCACCCAGGCCAGCTACAAGCGCAGCCGTTTCGGCATGGACTGGATCATGGCCCTGCTGCGCCGCTATGGCCATGGCCATTGGTGCGTGGTGGTCGATGTCGATGAATTCCTGATCTACCCCTTCTGCGAAACCCGCCCCCTGCGCGCGCTGACCGACTGGCTGGATGCCAGCCAGATCCGCGCCTTTTCGGCCATGCTGCTGGACATGTATCCCAAGGGACCGGCCGAGGATCAGCCCTATCGCGAAGGCCAGAACCCGTTTGAAATTGCCCAGTGGTTCGACAGCGGCAATTACGCCATCAGCCGCAACTGGGCCTATGGCAATCTCTGGATCCAGGGCGGGCCGCGCACCCGCGCCTTTTTCCCCGACCGGCCCAAGGCCGCGCCCGCGCTGAACAAGGTGCCGCTGATCCGCTGGCACCGCTCCTATGCCTATGTCTCCTCGACCCATATGCTTCTGCCGCGCGGGCTGAACCTCGTCTTCGACGAATGGGGGGGCGAGAAAGCCTCGGGCTGCCTCTTGCACGCCAAGTTCCTGGATACATTCGCCGCCAAGGCCTCGGAAGAAATGGCCCGTGGCCAGCACTATGCCGAAAGCCGCGAATACAAGGCCTATCTCGACGGGTTGCGCGACCAGCCCGATTTCTGGTGCAAATGGAGCGAGAAATACATCAACTGGCGCCAGCTTGAGATTCTGGGGCTGATGTCCAAGGGGAACTGGGCATGAGCCTCGGGTTCGTCATGCTCTGCCACACCGCGCTGGACCGCGCCGCCCAGATCGCGCGCTATTGGGCCACGCGCGATTGCCCGGTGGTGATCCATGTCGACAAGCGCACCCCAGGCGCGCAGGTCGACCAGCTTCGCAAGGATCTGGCCGATCTCGACAATATCCGCTTCTCGCCGCGCCATGCCTGCGAATGGGGCACCTGGGGCATCGTCGCCGCCACGCAGGAAGCCGCCCAGCTTCTGCTGCGCGATTTTGCCCAGGTCCGCCATGTCTTCCTGGCTTCCGGCTCCTGCCTGCCGCTGCGCCCGGTCGAGGAATTGCGCGCCTATCTCGATGCGCGCCCGCGCACCGATTTCATCGAAAGCGTCACCACCTCCGATGTCGGCTGGACGATCGGCGGGCTGAACACCGAACGCTTCACGCTGCGCTTCCCCTTCTCCTGGCGCAAGCATCGCGGGTTGTTCGACACCTATGTCGCCCTGCAGCGCCGCCTTGGCGTGCGCCGCAAGCTGCCCAGCGGTCTCGTGCCGCACCTTGGCAGCCAATGGTGGTGCCTGACCCGCCAGACCCTGACCGCCATCCTGGAGGGTCCCGACCGCGAAGAGCAGGACCGTTTCTTCCGCAAGGTCTGGATCCCCGACGAAAGCTATTTCCAGTCGCTGGTCCGCATGGTCTCGACCAATGTCGAAAGCCGTTCCCTGACGCTGTCCAAGTTCGACTATCAGGGCAAGCCGCACGTCTTTTATGACGACCATCTCCAGCTTCTGCGCCGGTCCGACTGTTTCGTTGCCCGCAAGATCTGGCCGCGTGCCGAAAAGCTCTATGCGTCCTTCCTTTCCCCCGATGCCGCCAGCCAGCCGCGGGCCGAACCGAACCCCGGCAAGATCGACCGGCTTTTCGCCAAGGCGATCGAACGCCGCACCGCAGGCCGGGCCGGGCTTTACATGCAGTCGCGCTTCCCGAACCGCGACTGGGAGCAGGGCCGCACCGCCGCGCCCTATTCGGTCTTCGAAGGGTTCGCCGAACTGTTCGAGAATTTCGACACCTGGCTGACCAAGGTCGCCGGAACCCGTGTCCATGGCCATCTTTTCGCGCCCGACCGGGTGCATTTCGCGGGCGGCGCCGATGTCTATAATGGCGCCCTGTCCGACAGCGCCGCGATGCGCGATTACAACCCGCGCAGCTTCCTGACCAACCTGATCTGGAACACCCGCGGCGAACGCCAATGCTTCCAGTTCGGCCCGTCTGACAATCAGAAACCGGTCGAATTCATCGCGGGCGACCCGAACGCGCAAATCTCGATCATCACCGGCGCCTTCGCCATTCCGCTGTTCCAGTCCAACCGCAATTTCAGCGAGATCCGGGCCGAAGCCGCGCGGCTGCAAAAGATCGAATCCGATTTCCTTCACACCCTGCGGTCAAGCTGGGTCAAGGCGCGCGTCCGGGTCTGGAACCTGGCCGAATTCGTCGAAAGCCCGATGGAACCCTTGCAGACCATCGTCGATGAGATCAGCCCCCGCAGCCTGCGCCGCCTGACCGAAGTGCCGCGCCTGGCCGATCTGACCGGCTTTGGCCAGTTCCTGCAAAACCTGCGCAATCAGGGCATGCAGCCGGTGCTGATGGGCGATTTCCCCGCCGGGCAGGACCTGCCCACCCAGGGCGGCCGCCGGGCGCGGCCCTATCTGGTGCAATAGCCCGTGCCGGGATTCACCTCTTTCGTGCTTCTGGCCGGAATGCGCACCGGCTCGAACTATCTTGAGGCCAATCTCAACGCGCTGCCCGGCATCACCTGTCTGGGCGAGGTCTTCAATCCGCATTTCATCGGCAAGAAAGACCAGACCGAGGCTTTCGGCGTCGATCTGGACCTGCGCGAACAGGACCCGCATCTTCTGTTGCGCCGCCTGCGCGACCAGACGCCCGGCCTTGCCGGGTTCCGTTATTTCCACGATCACGACCCGCGCATCCTGCCGACCCTGCTGGACGATCCCGCCTGTGCCAAGATCGTGCTGACCCGCAATCCGGTGGACAGCTATGTCAGCCTCAAGATCGCCCAGGCCACCGGCCAGTGGAAACTGACCAATGCCAGGAACCTGAAATCCGCCCAGGCGCGGTTCGAGGCCGAGGAGTTCGAGGCCCATCTGAACGCTGCCCAGGCGTTTCAGGTCCAGATCCTGCACGCCCTGCAGATCACCGGCCAGACCGCCTTCTACATCGACTATGATGACATCCAGGATCTTGCTGTCCTCAACGGCCTGGCTGCCTGGCTGGGCATTGACGGCCGGCTTGAGGCGCCGGACGAGACGCTGAAAAAGCAGAACCCCGAAGACATCGCCGACAAGGTCGCCAATCTGGACCAGATGGAACAGGCGCTGTCGCGGCTGGACAGGTTCAACCTGTCTCGCACGCCGAATTTCGAACCGCGCCGCCCGCCCGCGATTCCGTCTTTTGTGGCGCTTGGGGATGCGGGGCTTCTGTACATGCCGCTGCGCGGCGGGCCGGAAGCGCAGGTCAGGGCCTGGATGCTCCGGCTGGGCCGGGGCGGGCTGCGCGGCGATTTCGTCCAGAAAACCCTGCGCCAGTGGAAACGCGCCAATCCCGGCCATCGCAGTTTCACCGTGCTGCGCCACCCGCTTCTGCGCGCCCATCAGGCCTTCCTGACCATGATCGTTTCGGGCCGGCTGGCCGATCAGCGCCAAAGCCTGATCCGCAGCCAGAAGGCCGACCTGCCACCGCCCGGCCAGCCCTTCCTTGATCCCGCCCAGCACCGCGAGGGCTTTGCCGCCTTCCTGCGCTTTGCCAAATTGTCAGTGGCGGGCCAGACCGGACAGAAGGTCGATCCGCATTGGGCCAGCCAAAGCGCCGTCCTGCAGGGCTTCGCGGGCTTTCAAAGCCCCGACCATGTGCTGCGCGAGGATCAGATGGCCACCGGCCTTGCCCATCTGGCGGCCGAGCTTGGTCTGGGCCAGGTGCCGCCCGTCACCGCCGACCATGCGGCGGAAGAGGCGCTGGCCGCGATCTGGGACCCCGCGCTGGAAGAGGCCGCGGCCGAGGCCTGGGCGCGCGACTACATGGCCTTCGGCTTTGGCCGCTGGCGCGTCTGATCGCTCAATTGTCCGGGGGGCCTGAAGGCAGGCTGTTGGTATCGCTTGCGCGCTCTATTGGCCCGCCTTGGGGCCCGGCCCTCAGGCCGCCTGCGGTGCTTTCGATTCGGTCAGGATCGCATGCAGCTTGGCCGGGTCGGTATTGGCCCGCAGCTTCGTCACCACCGAAGGGTCGCGCATGGTGCGGCTGACCAGCGCCAGCGCCTTGAGGTGATCCACGCCCGAATCCTTGGGCGCCAGCAGCGCAAAGACCAGATCGACCGGCTGGCGGTCGACGCTGTCATAATCCAGCGGCTTTTCCAGCCGGATGAACAGGCCCGCGATCCGGGTCAGATCCTCGATCCGGGCATGGGGCAGGGCGATGCCATGCCCCACGCCGGTCGGCCCCAGGGTCTCGCGTTCTTGCAGCCCGTCAACGGCGCCGGCCGATTGCAGCCCGTAGGATTGCTGGGCGATCTCGCCCAGCTCCTGAAACAGACGTTTCTTCGAGGTGAACTGGCCGACCACGCGAACGGCGGCGGGTACGAGTAGGCTGGAAAGGTCCATGCGTCCGGTCTGTCCTGTCGTGCCCGCGCGCCTGGCGCTGGCCTATCTGCTGTTGCGGGGGTCGATCCACCCGATGTTGCCGTCATCGCGACGGTACACCACGTTCACGCCCCCATGCCCTTCGTTGCGGAACACGAGCATCCTTTGCCCGGCCAGTTCCAGCTGCATCACGGCCTCACCGACCGTGATCGAAGGGATCTTCGTCTCCATCTCTGCGATGACGACGGGGGCGAGCGTGTCTGGCTCGGCCTCATCTGCCTCATCTGATCCGGCGAGGATATACTGGGCTGCGCCGTCGAATTCAACCGGCCCCTTGCGGTCGCTGTGATGGCTGCGGATCCGGCGCTTGTAGCGGCGAAGCTGCTTGTCCAGCCGCTCGCGCGCGGCTTCGAAAGCCGCATAGATCTCGTTTGCCGATCCCTTGGCCTGGGCATTCAGCCCGGTCGACAGGTGAATGACCGCTTCGCAGACAAATTCATGCGCGGCCTTGGAAAAAACGACGATGCACTCGGTCGGCCGCTGGGCGTATTTCTCGACCACTTCGCCCATTTCGGCTTTCACATGCGTTTGCAGCGCCTCGCCGATATCGATCTGTTTGCCGCTGATCTGGTAGCGCATGGTCTCTCCTCTTCATGCTTGCCCGCTGGACCGTGACGCCGCGTCACGCCAGCAAGGCCTTCCAATTCCGGGGGTTGGGGCAGGGCGTGACGGCGGGCCGAACGGTCGGCAAGACGGCGGGCAGGCGGGGCGCCGGAAGGGCCGCGGCGGTCACGGTGCGAGGGGCGATATTCGCTGTCATTCACATCATTTGGTGACAGCATCCCCGTGCTGTCAACAGAATCGCGATGACGTTTCAGATGATGCGGAAATTCTCGCCCAGGTAGACCCGGCGCACCATCTCGTCGCGCACCACCTCATCGGTCGTTCCGCTCATCAGCACCTTGCCATCATGCAGAATATAGGCCCGATCGACGATCTCCAGCGTCTCGCGCACGTTGTGATCGGTGATCAGGACGCCGATGCCGCGGCTTTTCAGATCCGAGACGAGGTGGCGGATTTCCGCGACCGCGATCGGATCGACCCCCGCGAAGGGTTCGTCCAGCAGCAGGTATTTCGGATCGGCCGCCAGACAGCGCGCGATTTCCACCCGCCGCCGCTCGCCGCCCGACAGCGCCAGGGCGGGGGTCTGGCGCAGATGGGTGATCGAGAACTCGCTCAGCAGCTCTTCCAGCCGCTCGCGCCGCTTGTGCCGGTCGTCATGGGTGATCTCCAGCACGGCCAGGATATTGTCCTCGACCGACAGGCCGCGAAAGATCGAAACTTCCTGCGGCAGATAGCCGATGCCCAGCCGGGCACGTCGGTACATCGGCAGCGCGGTCACATCCTTGCCGTCGATCAGCACCTGGCCGCCTTCCGGCGTCACCAGCCCGGCGATGGTGTAGAAGCAGGTCGTCTTGCCCGAACCGTTCGGCCCCAGCAGCGCCACCACCTCGCCCCGGCGCAGATCCATGGAAACTTCGCGGATGACCGGGCGCTTCTTGTAGCTTTTCCGCAGGTTGCGGATCGACAGGCCCTGCCCGCCCGAGGTCAGCGTCAATTCCGGCCGTGCCGCCTGCGCCGCCATCAGTTGCCCCCCGGCACGAAGGTCGTCGAGACGCGCCCCTCCATCACGCCGGTGCCGTCCTTGAGGTGGACCGTCAGCTTCTGCCCGGCCAGCGTGCTGGCGCCCTGGGTCAAAAGCACGTTCCCGGTCATCACCACCGTGCCGCTGTCGATCGTGTAAACCGCCTCCTGCGCCTCGGCCGCCTCCTGCGCATTCGACAGCGTGACGCCGCCCGTGGCGTGCAGCTTCGAGATGCCCTTGCCATTGGCGCCGTATTCGACCCGCACCTCGGCGGCCGACATCTTCATCTCGCCCTGGGCCACGGCGACATTGCCGGTGAAGACCGCGGTACCGTCGGCATTGTTCACGGTGAAATGGTCAGCCTCGACATTGACCGGCAGGGTCGTGTCCTGCTTAAGCCCGCCGAAATCGACCTTGGCCTGTTGCGCCAGAGCGGGGAAGGCCAGAAGGGCGGCAAGAAGGAAAGGGGCCAATCTGCGCGACATGCAATCTGCTTGTTTCAAGGGGCGGGTGCGGCCGGATCTGGCGCGCCGCCGGGTTGATATACCAGTTTAACGCGGCCGGTGAAAACCAGAAGATAGGAATCCCCACCCCCGGCCGCCGCCGCCTCCTGCCGGGTCAGCCGGAACCCCGAGGCCGTCAGCCGGCCCGCCGGGCCTTCGGCCTGCACCGGCGCGTCGCTGACCGCGCCCGAACGGTCCAGGTTCGCCACCATCGCCTCGGTCGTCAGCCTGTAGCCTGACGAGGCTTTCAGCGTCACCCCGCCCGACAGCCGCATCTCGCCCTTGGCATCGTCGATCTCGGCATCGGCCGCCGCGATCTCGGTCGCGCTGCCATCGGGCATGTCCATCCTGGCCGTCACGTCCAAGGCGGCCGCGGTGCGGTTGTCGGTGGCGGGCCGGGCCTGTTCGGCGGTGACGGTGATCGCCGTGCCATCCGCCGTTGTGCCGGCATAGGCCGGCGCGGTCATCCGCGGGTCGCGGGCCAGATCCTCGACATCGACCTCGGCATAGGGAATGGCGGCATCCGGGTCGATCCGGTCCGACAGCAGGAACAGGGTCGACAACAGCACCAGCGCCGCCAGCGGCAGGCCGACCTTCAGCCAGCCCACGACGCGCGTATGGCGGTCAGAGCGGGGCACGCGCTCAGGCCACGCCCGCGCGCAGGCAGTCGTGGATATGCAGGATGCCGCTGGCCTGGGCGCCATCGGCGCTGACGATCAGGCAGGTGATCTTCTTGTCATTCATCAGGGCCAGCGCCTCGACCGCCAGAGCATCGGGGGCGATGGTGCGCGGATTGCGCGTCATCACATGCCCCGCCGTCAGCGTCAGCAACCCGTCCATATGGCGGCGCAGGTCGCCATCGGTGACGATGCCGCGAAGATGGCCCTTCGCGTCGGTCACGCCAACCACACCAAAGCCCGCGCGCGACATCGTGATCAGCGTCTCGCCCATCTGCGTGGTTTCGGTGACCAGGGGCACCTCGCCATGCATCAGGTCATGCACCCGCAACAGTCGCGCCCCCAGCTTGCCGCCGGGGTGGAAGATGCGGAAATGGTCCGGCGTGAAGGCGCGTTGTTCCATCAGCGCGATGGCCAGCGCATCACCCAGCGCCAGCGTCATCGTGGTCGAGGTCGTGGGCACGATGCCCTGTTCGCAGGCCTCCGGCGCTTCGGGCAGGACGATGGCGATATCCGCCTCGCGGAGAAGCGTGCTGTCGGCGCGGCTTGCCACCCCGATCAGCGGAATGCCAAAGCGCCGCGAATGCGCCACCACATCGGCCAGTTCCGGCGTCTCGCCCGAGTTCGACAGCACCAGCAGCACATCCGACTGGGTGATCATGCCCAGATCGCCATGGCTCGCCTCGGCCGGATGGACGAATTGCGCCGGCGTTCCGGTCGAGGCCAGCGTCGCCGCCACCTTGCGCGCGATATGGCCCGATTTGCCCATGCCCGACACGATCACCCGGCCCTGGCATTTCAGGATCAGCTCGAAGGCCTCGGCAAAGCCCGGCCCCACCGCTTCGGCCAGGATGCCCAGCGCCTCGGCCTCGCGCAGGATCACCCGGCGCGCGACGGCCAGCGGGTCAAAGCCCTTAATGGGTGTAGATGTCATGCGCGTCATCCCAGCCCATGAGGTCCATCTCGGCGCGGGTCGGCAGGAAGGCGAACAGGCGCTGGGCCAGCTCCAGCCGGTCCTCGCGCGCCAGCCGCTCTTCCAGCGCCGCCTTCAGCGCGTGCAGATACAGCACGTCCGATGCGGCATAATCCTTCTGCGCCTCGCTCAGGACCTCGGCGCCCCAGTCGCTGGTCTGCTGCTGCTTCGACACATCCACCCCCACCAGATCGGCGAGAAGATATTTCAGCCCATGCCGGTCGGTGAAGGTGCGGATCAGCTTCGAGGCGATCTTGGTGCACCAGACCGGCGCGGTGGTCACGCCGAAGGCACGTTTCATCACCGCAATGTCGAAGCGCCCGAAATGGAACAGCTTCAGCACCGCCGGATCGGCCAAAAGCCGCTCCAGATTCGGTGCGGTCGTCTGGCCCCGGGCGATCTGCACCAGATGGGCATCGCCATCGCCCGAGGAAAGCTGCACCACGCACAGCCGGTCGCGGCGCGGGTCAAGACCCATCGTCTCGGTGTCGATGGCGACGACGGGGCCAAGGTCCAGCCCGTCGGGCAGGTCGTTCTGGTGCAGGAAGATGGCCAAGGGCTGCCCTTACATCGCGATTGAGGTTCGCGACGGGATTAGCCCCCCGGCCCGGTGCGGTCAACTGCGGGGCGGCCCGCCGGCCCGGCACCGGCGGCAAACGCGCGTAACGCGGTTACAGGCTGTCGCGCCGCAGCGGCGTGGTGCTGCAATGCAGGCCGCCGCCATTCTTGTGCACCGCCGCATAGGGTACCGTGATCCAGCTTACCCCTGCCGCCGCCAGCCGGTCGAGCGTCCGGTTGGTCGCCCCTTCCGGCATCAGCACCTTGCCCGGTGCCAGCGCGATGGAATTGACGATCCAGGGATCGTCGCCGGGATCGGTCTCGATATAGCGGATGCCCCGGCGGCCCAGCTCCTCGAGGAAGGAATAGGGCAGTCCCATCGGGTTCAGCAAAGCCAGATCGCGGTCGATCATCAGGAAGCTCACATCCAGATGGATGTCATAGCCGGTCAGTTCCACCACCAGCAGCTCCACTCCCTGCCGGGCCAGAACCTCTCCCACCTGCGCCGCGCCCTCGCGGTTCACCCGCACCCCCACGCCGATGGCGCAGGTCTTCTCGTTCAGCCAGCCAAAGCTGCCGCCCTCCATGATGCCGGTGCCGTTGACCGTGCGCAGGATCGGGATGCCCAGATTGGCCAGGGTCCGCGTCACCGCCAGTTCCTCGCCGCGCCGGATGCGCGCGCCCATGCGGCAGACGATGGCGCCGCCCTTCACCATGATGAACGGATCGCGGGTATAGACCTGCTTCAGCCGGTTGCCTGCATCGCCCTGCATGAAATGGACATTCACGCCCTCGGCCCGCAGCGCCGCGACATAGCCGTCATGCTGGGCCTGCATCAACGGAATATCGGGCGGCGTGTCCGACTGGAAATACCAGCCCACCGCCGGATCGCCGTAAGATCCGATCTCGGGCAGGCGCTTCGACGGATCGACCACCGCCATTTCCGGCCCCGGCCGGTGCATCAGGATATCGCGGATGCGGCCCACATCATTGTCGATGCCCCAGACCCGGCCCCAGCTTGCCGTCAGCTCGCCCTCATCCTCGAAGGGCGGTTCGGCCCCGGCGGCAAAGGTCTTGATCGTCTGCGTGTAAATCCAGTGCGGGTTGGTCATGCTGCCCTCGGGATTGCGGCCTGAAGCCACCTTCCGCCAGCGGCGCGCAAGGCGCAAGCCCGGCCGGTTGGCCGGGGCGCAGCCGCTGCTGCACCCCGCCCGAAGTCCGTCCCGGCCTCAGGCCAGTTCGGTCACCACCTCGATATTGCCCTTGGTCGCATTGGAATAGGGGCAGATGAAATGGCCGCGTTCCACGATCTTTTCCGCCACCGCCTTGTCCAACCCGGGCAGGCTGACGACCAGCTTCACCTTCAGCCCGAAACCGCCATCCGAACGCGGGCCGATGCCGACATGGGCATGCACCGTCGCATCCTCCGGCACGGAACCCAGCTTCTCGCTTTGCGCGGCAAAGCGCATCGCCCCCAGATAGCAGGCGGCATAGCCCGTCGCGAACAGCTCTTCCGGATTGTGGCCCAGGCCCGAGCCGCCCAGTTCCTTGGGGCTGGCCATGGTCACCGTCAACTGGCCATTGACCAGACCCGACGTGCCATTGCGCCCGCCGCCGGTCGCCTTGGCCTCGGTCCAGTATTTCGCATCCACCGACATGTCATGCTCCTATCGCTTGCGATTCAATCGTGCACGATTTTACTGGCGCAGAATCGTGCATCCTGTCAACCCCGGATGCATCGCTTGCGTTCCAATCGTGCGCGATTTATATTTCGCTCATGACTCTCGCCCCGCCCGACATGCTTTGTTTCGCGCTGCATTCCGCCGCCCATGCCATGCACGCCGCCTATGCGCCCTTGCTGGACCCGCTGGGCCTGACCTATCCGCAATATCTCGCGCTTTCTGCGCTTGCAGCACAGGACGGGCAGACCGTGGGCGAAATCGGCGCGGCGCTGCGGCTGGAATCGAACACGCTGACGCCGCTCCTCAAGCGGATGGAGCAGCAGGGCTGGCTGACCCGCAAGCGCGACGAGGTCGATGAACGCCAGGTCCGCATCGCGCTGACCGATGCAGGCCGCGCCCTTGCCGTGCAGGCCGCAGCCGTGCCGCGCGCTTTCGCCGAAAAGACCGGGCTGGACCTCGCCTCGATCGCCGATCTGCGCGAGGTTCTCTCTGATCTGCGCGACCGGCTCAAACCGGCCAAGTCTTGACAATTCGTTAAAACGACTCGGTCAAGCCTTTGATTTTACTGAAGTCGTGACCTGTCCCACCGTGGGACAAGCCACCGTTGCCCTCAGGCCTCGCGGCCCCGCGCGATGCGCAGGAACTGGGCCAGGCGGCTCGATCCCGCCTTGGCCTCGCTGCGATGCCAGGTCTCGCGGGTCGCCCGTGCCAGGCGCAGGAAATGCTTCACCCGCCCCCCGGTCGAGGTCTTGCGCTTGTCCGCCAGATGCTTGGCCATGGCTCTTCCTCCTTCGCTTGCGAGGCACCAGCCTAGCACGGATCGCCCCTTCGCCCCAGCCCCCCGTCCTGCGCCTGCGAAATCCGGCCCAGCGCCCAGACCGCCGCCTCGGCCACGACCGGGTCATCGTCGCCCCGCAACCCCGCCGCCACCGGCGCCAGCGCGGGCAGGCCCGAATTGCCGATCGCGTACAGGACATTGCGCACGAACCGCCCCCGCCCGATCCGCTTGACGGGCGATCCCGCGAACCGCGCCCGGAACCCGGCATCGTCCAGAACCGCTAGTTCCGCCAGTTCCGGCAGCCCGACGCGCGGCTGATAGCCGATCTCGCGCGCCGCCACGGCAAATTTGTTCCAGGGGCAGGCGGCCAGGCAATCGTCGCAGCCATAGATCCGGTTGCCCATCAGCGCCCGCAACTCAGGCTCCACCGGCCCGGCATGTTCGATGGTCAGATAGGAAATGCAGCGCCGCGCATCCAGCTGATAGGGCGCGGGAAAGGCCCCTGTCGGGCAGGCGTCCAGACAGGCGGTGCAGGACCCGCAATGCGACACCTCGGCCGCATCCGGCTCCAGCTCCAGCGTGGTGAAGATCGCGCCCAGAAACACCCAGCTTCCCAGATCGCGGCCCAGAAGATTGGTGTGCTTGCCCTGCCAGCCCAGCCCCGCCGCCTGCGCCAGCGGTTTCTCCATCACCGGCGCGGTATCGACAAAGACCTTGACCTCTGTCCCCGGCGCCTCGGCCACTAGCCAGCGCGCCAGCCGCTTCAGCCGCTTCTTCAGCAGATCATGGTAATCCTTGCCCTGGGCATAGCAGCTCACCACCCCGCGGTCCTTTTGCGCCAGCCCCGCCATCGGGTCGCCCTCGGGCGTATAAGCCTCGGCCAGCATGACGACCGACCGCGCCGCCGGCCACAGCGCCGCCGCCGATCCGCGCCAGCCCTCGCGCTCGGCCATCCAGCCCATCTGGCCATGCCGCCCGGCCGCCAGAAACGCCCGCAGCCGCCCCGCCGCTTCGGGCACGGCATCGGGGCGGCACACCCCCATGGCCGTAAACCCCTCGGCCAAAGCCTGCGCGTGCAAGGCCTGCTTCATCTTGGCGAAAATACTCCGGGGGTCCGGGGGCAGCGCCCCCGGGGGTTCAGTCAGAAATCCAGATCGGCATAATGGGCCGGCGGCAGGAAGCCCGGCACCTGATCGGCCAGAAGCGTGCGGAAACTGGGCCGCGACTTGATCTTGGCATACCAGTCCTTGACCACCGCATGGCGGTTCCAGTCCACATCCGAGATATAGTCCAGGCTCGACAGATGCGCGGCGGCGGTGAAATCGGCCAGCGTCATGTCATTGCCCGCCAGCCAGCGCCGCTGATCCAGCAGCCAAGCCAGATAATCGAGGTGATATTTGATCCGGCTCGCGCCGTATTTGACGTTCTTCGAATCCGGATAGCCCGCGCCGGTGACCTTCTTGTTCACCCGCTCGTACAAGAGCTTCGACGTCACCTCATTGTGGAACTTGTCGTCGAACCAGGCGCAAAGGCGGCGCACCTCATAGCGGCCATCGGCATCGCGCGGCATCAGGGCGGGGCTTGGCACCGTCTCGTCCAGATACTCGCAGATTGCCTGGCTTTCGCTCAGGACCCGGCTGTCCATCCGCAAGACCGGCACCTTGCCCGCCGGGTTGCGGCGCAGGAAATCGGGGCTCGGCTCCCAATAGCGTTCCTCGACCAGCTCCACCTCGATCCGCTTCTCGGCCAGGGTCAGGCGCACCTTGCGGCAGAAGGGCGACAGCGGAACGTGGTAGAGACGGTTCATGGGCGGGGGATCCTGTGCTTGCCCCCTTCCTAGCCGCTTGCCCCGCGCGCGTGCAATCCCCGCCCGCGCCTAGCCCTCGAAACAGGCGGATCGACCGTCAGCCTTGATGGTTTCGGCCCCCGCCATGATCTGCCGGGTGCGCTTCCTCACGAAAGACGAAGGGTTCGCCGCGTCGCGCCCCTTGGGATCGGGCAGCACCGCCGCAAGCCGGGCCGCCTGCAACGCCGACAGATCCTTGGCATCGACGTCAAAGTAATGCCGCGCCGCCGCCTGCACGCCGAAGACGCCCTCGTCGAATTCCGCGACATTCAGATAGACCAGCAGGATCCGCCGCTTCGTCCAGACCAGCTCCACGGCGGGCGTCAGCATCGCCTCCATCGCCTTGCGCGGCCAGCTTCGCCCCTGCCAGAGGAACACGTTCTTCGCCACCTGCTGGGTGATGGTCGAAGCGCCGCGATTGCTGCCCTCTTCGATGGCCAGCCGGATCGCCGCCATGTCAAAGCCCCAGTGCTCGCAGAAATTCGCGTCTTCCGCCGCCACGGCGGACCGGCCCATCACCGGGGCGATCTCGTCCCAGCCGACCCAGTCCTTCTCGATCCCGCCCAGCCGCCAGGCCTCGGACATCTGGTACAGGTTGATCGGTGGCGGCACGAAGGCGAAGACCAGGATCAGCGCCAGAAACAGCGCCGCCAGCCCGGCAATCCCACGCCCGACCCAGCGCAGCACCCGACGCACCGGCGCACGGCGCGGCGCGGGTTTCGCCTTGCGGCTGCGGGTCTTTCTCTCGGCGGTCTCGGCCATATGCCCATAGGCCCGATGGCCGCCCCGCGGTCAAGACCGCCGCCGCCCACACGCAGGCGTGACCGTGTTGTGACGGCGGAAATGCCGCGCCCGTCCGTTTTCCCGATGCGACACAAGAAATGAGGAACCTGAAACATGGCCAAGAACCTGATCCTGCCCGCCGCCGTGGTCGCGGCTTTCGCCCTGTCCGCCCTGCCGCTGATCGCGCAGGAAGCCCCGGCCGCGCCCCCCGCAGCCAAGGCTGCCGAAGCCGGGTTCAAGGTGGATTTCGGCGCCGGGCGTTCGGTCCGCATCGACTGCGGCGCGACCGACATTTCCGCCTGCCTGACCGTCGCCCAGCCGGTGATCGACAAGGTCGCCGCCACCCCGCCGGTCGAGATGGGCAAGTTCCATGGCAAGGATGGCGGCAAGCATGACCGGGGCGACTGGCGCAAGAAGGGCAACGGAGACCGGGGCGACGGTCGTGGAGAGGGCGGCCCAGGCATGGATGCCCCGCCGCCGCCCGCCGGGGACGGCGCGCCCGGTACGCCGCCGGTCGTGCCGACACCCTGAGCCAAAGGAAAGGGCCCCCGTAGGGGCCCTTTTTATTCCGCCGGAACCTTTACCGGCTCGTCCGACAAGGGATGCGCCAGATGCGGCAGCATCTCTTTCGGGCAGACCTGCAGGAAATTCGCTCGCTCTTCCGCCCAGTCGGTCAGGATCCGCGCCGCGACCTTCGATCCGGTCTCGGCCAGATGCCGCTCGATCAGGCCCTTGAGCTGCGCCTCCCAATGCGGATGCGACACCGCGCAGGTCACCAGGCTTTCCAGATTCATGAAATCCTCGGCTGTGCCCGCCGGATCATACAGATAGGCCATGCCCCCGGTCATCCCGGCGCCAAAGTTGGCGCCGATCCGGCCCAGAATCACCGCCACGCCGCCGGTCATGTATTCGCAGCCGTTCGACCCGCAGCCCTCGACCACCACCTTGGCGCCCGAGTTGCGCACCGCGAACCGCTCGCCGGCCCGGCCGGACGCGAACAGGAACCCATCCGTCGCGCCGTAAAGCACGGTATTGCCGATGATCGTGTTCTCGGCCGCCGTCAAAGGCGAGGCCATTTGCGGCCTGACCGTGATCGTGCCGCCCGACAGGCCCTTGCCGACATAGTCATTGGCATCGCCCATGACCTCGATCTTCAGCCCGTTCACCGAAAACGCCCCCAGCGACTGGCCGCAGGACCCGGTCAGCTTCACCGTCAGATGGTCGGGCTGCAATCCGTTGCGCATCCCGAATTTCTTGACGATATGGCTCGATGCCCGCGTCCCGATGGTGCGCAGCGTGTTGCGCACCGCATAGGACAGCTGCATCTTCTCGCCATCCTCGAAGAAGCGGCTGCCGTCGCGGATGATTTCCGCGTCCAGCGTATCCGGCACCGCGTTGCGCGGCTTCGAGCGGTCATAGGTGATCCGGTGCGTGCCATCGACGCTGATCAGAAGCGGGTTCAGGTCCAGATCGTCCAGATCGGCATGGCCGCGCGACACCTGGGTCAGAAGGTCGGCCCGGCCGATGATCTCGTCCATCGACCGCGCGCCGATCTGGGCCAGGATCTCGCGCACTTCCTGCGCGTAGAAGGTGATCAGGTTCACCACCTTGTCGGCGCTGCCGGTGAACTTGTCGCGCAGCTTCTGGTCCTGGGTGCAGACGCCCACCGGGCAGGTGTTCGACTGGCACTGCCGCACCATGATGCAGCCCATCGCGATCAGCGCCGCGGTGCCGATGCCGTATTCCTCGGCCCCGAACATGGCCGCCATCACGATGTCGCGCCCCGTGCGCAGCCCGCCATCGGTGCGCAGCGTCACCCGCTCGCGCAGGTTGTTCATCGCCAGAACCTGATGCGCTTCGGTCAGGCCCATCTCCCACGGCAGCCCCGCATATTTGATGCTGGTCGCGGGCGATGCCCCGGTGCCGCCATTATGGCCGGACACCAGGATGATATCGGCCTTGGCCTTGGCCACGCCCGCGGCAATCGTGCCGACGCCGGAAGACGACACCAGCTTGACCGTCACCTTGGCGCGCGGGTTGATCTGCTTCAGGTCGTAGATCAGCTGCGCCAGGTCTTCGATACTGTAGATGTCGTGATGCGGCGGGGGCGAGATCAGCGTCACCCCCTTGGTCGAATGGCGCAGCCGCGCAATCAGCTCGGTCACCTTCATGCCGGGCAATTGCCCGCCCTCGCCGGGCTTGGCACCCTGCGCGACCTTGATTTCCAGTTCCTCGCAGGCGTTCAGATATTCCGCCGTCACGCCGAACCGGCCCGAGGCCACCTGCTTGATCTTGGCGCTGGGGTTGTCGCCATTCGGTTCCGGCAGGAAATGCGCCGGATCCTCGCCGCCCTCGCCACTGTCCGACTTCGCCCCGATGCGGTTCATCGCGACATTCAGCGTCTTATGCGCTTCGGGCGACAGCGCGCCCAGCGACATGCCCGGCGTCACGAACCGCTTGCGGATGCTGGTGATCGATTCGACCTCCTCGATCGGCACCGGCTTGCCCAGAGCCTTGATGTCCAGAAGGTCGCGCAGATGGATCGGCGGATTGGCCCGCATCGCGGCGCTGTACTGCTTCCACAGATCATAGCTCGCCTTGTCGCAGGCGGCCTGCAGCATATGCATGGTCTGGGCTTCCCAGGCGTGCTTCTCGCCGCTGCGCCGCGCCTTGTAGAAGCCGCCGATCGGCAGCACGTCGCTGCCGCCGCGCCAGCCCTTGGCGTGAATCTCCTCGACCTTGTGCTCGATCCCGTGCAGGCCGATGCCCGAGATGCGGCTGTGCATGCCGGGGAAATATTCGGCCACCATGGCGCGCGACAGGCCCACCGCTTCAAAGTTCAGGCCGCCGCGATAGGAGGAGATGACCGAGATCCCCATCTTGGACATGATCTTCAGAAGACCCGCGTCGATGGCGTCGCGATAGCGCCGCATCGCATCGGTCAGGCTGCCCTCGATCAGGCCGCGCTCGATGCGGTCGGCGATGCTGTCCTGCGCCAGATAGGCATTCACCGTGGTCGCGCCACAGCCGATCAGCACCGCGAAATAATGCGGGTCGATACATTCGGCCGACCGCACATTGATCGAACAGAAGGTCCGCAGCCCCTTGCGCGTCAGCCAGCTATGCACCGCGCTGGTCGCCAGGATCATCGGCATCCCAACCTTTTCCGGCCCCTGATGCTCGTCCGTCAGCACCAATTGCCCGGCGCCCGACCGCACCGCGTCTTCCGCTTCCGACCGGATCCGCTCCAGACCCTGGCGCAGATCGTCCAGCGACGGGCCGACCGGGAAGGTGCAGTCGATATGCGCCACCTGTTCGCCAAAGCGGTCGACCAGAACCTTGAACTCGGCATTGGCGACGAAGGGGCTTTCCAGCACCAGGATCTCGGTCTGGCCCGAATTCTCATCCAGCACGTTCTTCAGGTTGCCGAAGCGCGTCTTCAGGCTCATCACCCGGCCTTCGCGCAGACTGTCGATCGGCGGGTTGGTCACCTGGCTGAAATTCTGCCGGAAATAATGCGACAGCGGCCGGTAGACCTTGGACAGAACCGCAGGCGGCGTGTCATCGCCCATCGAGGCGACCATTTCCTTGCCGTCCTCGGCCATCGGCGCCAGAACCTGTTCCAGCTCCTCGACCGTATAGCCCGCCGCGATCTGGCGGCGGCGCAGGTCGGCGCCCGTGTGATCGGCGCGTTCCGGCACGTCGCGCAACAGCGCGTTCAGATCGACGATCTTCTCGATCCAGTCGCCATAGGGCTGGTTGTTCGCCAGCCGGTCCTTGATCTGGGTGTCGTGGTACAGCTTGCCCTCGGCCATATCGACCGCGATCATCTGCCCCGGCCCCAGCGCGCCCTTCTCGCGCACCGTGGTCTCCTCGACCGGCACCATCCCGGCCTCGGACCCGGCGATCAGCAGCCCGTCGCCCGTCACCACATAGCGCATCGGCCGAAGGCCGTTGCGGTCCAGCCCGCCGCAGACCCAGCGCCCGTCGGTCATCGCCAGGGCCGCCGGGCCATCCCAGGGCTCGATGACCGAGTTGCAATAGGAATACATGTCGGCCCAGGCCTTGGGCATGTTCACGGTCTGCTTCGACCAGGCTTCCGGCACCAGCATGGTCTTGGCCATCGGCGCCGACCGGCCCGACCGCACCAGAACCTCGAACACCGCATCCAGCGCGCCCGAATCCGATGCGCCCGAGGGGATGATCGGCTTGATGTCTTCCGCCGCCTCGCCGAACGTGCCCGACGCCATGCGGATCTCATGGCTGCGCATCCAGTTGATGTTGCCCTTCAGCGTGTTGATCTCGCCGTTATGGGCCAGCATGCGGAAGGGCTGGGCCAGCCACCATTGCGGGAAGGTATTGGTCGAATAGCGCTGGTGATAGATCGCGAAGGCCGACTCAAAGCGTTCGTCCTGCAGGTCGGGATAGAAGGTCGAGACCTGCTCGGCCAGCATCATCCCCTTGTAGATGATCGACCGGCACGAGAGCGAGCACAGATACAGCCCCTGGATCGCCGCCGCCACCGCCGCCTTCTCGATCCGGCGACGGATGATGTACAGCTCACGCTCGAACTGCTCGTGGTCGATGTCCTTTTCGCAGCGGATCAGGATCTGCTCGATCTCCGGCCGCGTCGCATTGGCCTTCTCGCCCAGGACCGAGATATCGACCGGCACATGCCGCCAGCCATAGATGTAATGGCCCATCCGCAGCACTTCAGCCTCGACGATGGTCCGGCAGCGCTCCTGCGCGCCGAAATCGGTGCGCGGCAGGAAGACCTGGCCCACGGCGATCAGCTTGTTGCCATCCGGCTCATGCCCGGTGCGGCGCACCACATCGTAGAAGAACTTGACCGGGATCTGCACATGGATGCCCGCGCCGTCGCCGGTCTTGCCATCCGCATCCACGGCACCCCGGTGCCAGATCGCCTTCAGCGCGGCGATGCCGTTCTCCACCACCTTGCGGCTGGGCTTGCCCGAGATCGACACGACCAGACCCACCCCGCAAGAGGAATGCTCATCCTCGTCGCGGTACAGCGAATGTTCGTCCATATAGGCGCGCTTGGCCTCTTCCGCGCGGACCCAGGCATCATCAAAGCTGGTCATGGTTGGCCTCCATCAGGTCAGGGGAAGTCTGCACCGGCGCCATCGACATGATGGCGTCGCAGTCATAGATCGGCTGGGTGGACCCAAAGCCCTTGTCGCCGGGAAAGGCGAAATCGACCGGGCTGCCGTCGATGGGCAGCCATTGGCCATCGCCCAGATCGGTCTCGCCCGGCCCGGCAAAGAAATTGCGGCGCTCGCGGCTGATATATTCATGGCCATGGGCGCGCCGCACGACGTAGCCGCTGTCGTCGGTCTCGGTATATTCGAACTCGGTCTCTTCCAGCGCCACGCCGTCGATGGTGACGGTCCGCCCGGTCAGCCGGTCATAGCCCGAGACATTGGAATGCGTGCCATCCTCGCGGGTCAGGCTGAAGACATAGGTGTCGATGCCCGCCGACAACAGCTCGCTAAATGAGGCCGGGTCTTCCGCGCCCGGGTCCAGCGTCTGGCGCACGGTCGGGTTGACGTCGAAGCTTTCGATCCACTCCGCCTCGCGGTTGATGCGCGAGTAGAAATAGACGCCTTCCTGATCGAAATCCGCCCGCCACTGATCGCCCGCCGGGTCGGCCTTGCAGGTGTAGTGGTTCGACACCCGGCACCCCTTGGACTGCACGGTCATATTGATCTCGCAGCCCTCGGGCGCAGTCCAGGTGCCGGCAAGGGCCGGGGCGGGAAGAAGGGCCAGAAGAAGGACAAGGCGTTTCATGCGCGGACCTCCGGCGGGAAAGATTCGTTCAGGCTCAGGGATTGGCAGCCGTATTTCGGCTTGGTCGATCCAAAGCCTTTCCTGCCCTCCAGCGCCAAGGTTTTCAGCTTGATGCGACGACCGGGTCCACCCTGTCCGTCCGAAACCTCTGTCTCGTTGATCAACAGGTCCAGTTGTTCATTGAACAACAGTGTTCCCGACGTATGAAGCTTGCTGCCCGACTGCGGATAATCCAGATCGGCCTCATAGCTGAGGCGCTTGAACGTCTTGCCGGCAAGCTCGCGGGTTTCACCGTCAAAAGTATATTCAATAACCATGCTCGCCGATTGGCTCGCACCACCTCCGGTCAGCGTGGCGCGCTCGGTCACACGAGATTTTCCTGTCTGCACAGCCTCTGCAGGCGAACCGCCACTGCTTTTGAACCTGATGTGAGAGCCGCCGGGCATGACAATCTCTATGGCGCCATGCTTGGCGTCGTCCGCATGTATCTCGACCGCGCCATTCCCGTGCGTGATTTCCTGCCAGAAGGCGATCGGGCCCGCACCATCGCAGCGGAAGTGGTTTGTCACTGCACAATGATCGTCCTGTGATGTGGCGACGAGTACGCAGGATTCAGGCCGTTGGCGCGAAGTCTCGGCCGCCAACGGCGAAGCTGCGGCACTCAGACAGGCAAGGATGGCAAACTTCTGCATCACAACCAAACCTTTGATCAGGTCACAGATCCTGACGTTTAACTTTTCCTGCCTCTTCCGCGCGTAGAGACGAAAGGAAGACGCAGGCAAGACGGGTTCAAGACTCTATTCCGCGGCCACCGTGGCGGGCTGCGCCAGATAGGCCAGCATCGCATCGGCGGCCTCGCGGCCGTCGCGGATTGCCCAGACGACCAAGGATGCCCCCCGCACGATATCGCCCGCCGCATAGACGCCCGGCAGGTTCGTCGCATGGGTGCGGAAATCGGCCTTGATCGTGCCCCAGCGGGTGACGCCAAGCTCCTTGACGCCCCAGAGGCCCGGCAGGTCTTCAGGTTCAAAGCCCAGCGCCTGCACCACCAGATCGGCCTCTTCGACGTAATCCGCCCCCTCGATGATCTCGGGGCTTTGGCGACCCGTCGCATCCGGCGCGCCAAGGCGCATCTTCTGCACCATCACGCCGTCGACCTCGGTGCCGCCGGTGAATCCCTTGGGGGCCGACAGCCAGACGAACTCAACGCCCTCTTCCTCGGCATTCTGCACTTCGCGCTGGCTGCCCGGCATATTCGCCTTGTCGCGGCGATAAAGGCATTTCACCGATTGCGCGCCCTGGCGGATGGCGGTGCGCACGCAGTCCATCGCCGTATCGCCGCCGCCGATCACCACCACGCGCTTGCCCTTGGCGTCCAGCATGCCCGAATCGAATTCGGCAACCTCGTCCCCGAAGGATTTCCGGTTCGAGGCGGTCAGATAATCCAGCGCCTTGACGATGCCCTTGGCGCCGACGCCGGGGGCCTCGATCTCGCGGATCTTGTAGACGCCCGTCGCGATCAGCACCGCATCATGCTGGCCCCGAATGGCGTCGAACGACAGATCCACACCGACATCGCAGTTCAGAACGAAATTCACCCCGCCCAGCCGAAGCTGTTCGTTGCGGCGCATCACCACGTCCTTCTCCAGCTTGAAGCCGGGGATGCCATAAGTCAGCAGGCCCCCCGCGCGGTCATAGCGGTCATAGACCGTGACCTGCACGCCCGCCCGGCGCAGCACATCGGCGGCGGCAAGGCCGCCCGGACCGGCGCCGATGATGCCGACCGATTCCGGCCGCTCCACCGCGGGCTTGATCGGCTTGACCCAGCCTTCTTCCCAGGCGGTGTCGGTGATGTATTTCTCGACCGAGCCGATGGTCACGGTGCCATGGCCCGACTGTTCGATCACACAATTGCCTTCGCACAGCCGGTCTTGCGGGCAGATGCGGCCGCAGATCTCCGGGAAGGTGTTGGTGGCCTGGCTCAGCTCATAGGCTTCCTGAAGGCGGCCCTCGGCGGTCAGGCGCAGCCAGTCGGGGATGTTGTTGTGCAAGGGGCAATGCGACTGGCAATAGGGCACGCCGCATTGGCTGCAGCGGCTGGCCTGCTCGGCGGCCTTCTCGGCGGCGAACTCGGCATAGATCTCGCTGAAATCCTTGGCGCGCGAGGATGCATCGCGCTTGGCCGGCATCTCGCGACCGACATTGACGAATTTCAGCATCTTCTGCGTGGCCATGGCTGCGCGTCCCCGTGATTTCCCTCAGGCACGCCTTCCTACATGGCCGCGATCCAGAATAAAAGTCAATCAAGCTGACCTAATTTGCAGTTTTTGGCCCGCAATGGCAGCAGCATTGACGTTTTCTTTGGAAATTAGGTCAGTATAAGTTCCAAACTTCCTCAATAGCCGGCGAAAAGCGCCGCCAGCGCCACCGAGCCGACGATGATTCGCCACCAGCCAAAGATCGAATAGCCGTGCTTGCCAACGAAATTCAGCACCCAGCGGACCACCAGAACAGCGGTCAGGAAGGCCACGCCGAACCCGACGGCAATTTCCCACATCGCACCGAAATCCAGCGAATCGCGGTTCTTGAACAGGTCATAGGCCACCGCCGCGCCCATGGTCGGCAGCGACAGAAGAAAGGAAAACTCGGCCGCCGCCCGCTTCTCGACCCCCAGGAACAGTGCCCCCACGATGGTCGCGCCCGAGCGCGAGACGCCGGGGATCATCGCAAGACATTGGCAGAAACCGATCACCAGCGACTTGCCGAAAGGCAGTTGCAAGGCATCGAAATGCACCGGCCGGGGCGCGATCCGGTCAATGACCAGCAGAACGAATCCACCCAGAATCAGCATGATGCAGATCAGCTTGGGCGTTTCGAACAGCACGTTCTTGATGAAGTCATGCGCCAGAAGCCCCACGATCACCGCCGGGAAAAACGCCAGCAGAACCGACACGATCGACCGCCGCGCCGCGTCCTCCGTCCGCGCCGCTAGGAACAGCCCGGTCAGTTTGGCCGCATAGACCGAAAACAGCGCCAGGACGGCGCCAAGCTGGATCACGACCTCAAAGGTCTTGCCCGTCGCCTCAAAGCCCAGGAAATGACCGGCCAGCAGCAGATGGCCAGTCGACGACACCGGAATGAACTCGGTCAGCCCTTCCAGCAGGCCCAGCAGGGCCGCGGTCAGCGTCCCGTCCACGTCAGGCCTTGGTCAGGTTCTTGGCCGAGGCCTTGATCGCCGCAAACTGGCCCGAGGGCCGGAAGGGCCACAGATATTCCGGCACCACCGCCTCGAATGCCACGGGCGTGATGCCCAGATCGGCCAGCCCCTTGGCGCCCGGCGCCACCACATTGTCCTGGCCCAGGCTGGCAAGCTGGTCGCGCGTCAGCACTTTGTTGCGGATCAGCCCGCCCGTCAGGACCGAGCCGATGTCGAGGGCGCCCGCCACGATGCCCATCAGGAAGGTCGGCATGTTCAGCACCAGACGGCGGCGCTGGATCACCTTCAGCATCTTGCCGATCAATTCGCGGAAGCTCTCCACATCCGGCCCGCCCAGCTCATAGATGCCCGGCGTGGCCTCGCCGGTGATGCCCTTGACCGCCGCCTGCGCCACGTCATCGACAAAGACCGGCTGGAACCTCGTCTCGGCCTTGACCAGCGGCAGCACCGGGCCAAGCCGGGCCATCGAGGCGAATTTGTTGAAGAATCCATCCTCATTGCCGAAGATCACCGAGGGCCGCAGGATCACCGCGCCGGGGAAGGCGGCCAGAACCGCCGCCTCGCCCGCCGCTTTCGACTGGCCGTAAAGCGAGGGCGCGTCCGCAGCGGCACCGATGGCCGAGATATGGACAAGCCGCGCCACGCCTTCTTCCGCCGCGATCCGCGCCACGCGGCCCGCGCCTTCGGCCTGCACCGCCTGGAAATTGTTCTTGCCGCCGCGATCAAAGGTGCCGACGCAGTTCACCACCGCGTCCGCCCCGCGCATCACCGCGCGCACGCTGGCATCGTCGCGGATGTTGCAGAGAACCGGCTCGACCTGGCCGGGCACGCCATAGGGCTTGACGAACAGCGCCTCGTTCGGGCGGCGCACGGCCA